>Ga0187855_10000291_pt1 | contig 46277 bp, 36 predicted proteins | sample June2016WEW_8_10_2_FD_132969 | JGI IMG/M metagenome (GOLD analysis project Ga0187855, IMG submission 132969) | Peatland microbial communities from SPRUCE experiment site at the Marcell Experimental Forest, Minnesota, USA - June2016WEW_8_10 | ecosystem: Environmental > Terrestrial > Soil >... | reverse complement strand
TGCTCAATTTCTAATTGGACCGCGTGCGCCGCAATTCTAGGCAAACATCAGCAACAGCACAGCTTACCAAAAAAATGTAAGGTCTGGATATGGCCGAGGCCGCCGCCGAAGCAGTAACGCCGTCAGTCTAGTCGCGGCGATATCTAAGTAAAGACCGGTTTCTACCTGCGGATGGAAGCAAGCGCTTCGTACGCTGCGCCAAGCAGCGGGGCGGACTCGTTGAGCACTACGGATACCGGAATGTTCGCGAGCATGCTCTCAAATTTCCACTTGTCCCTGAACGCGTTGACGAACCTTCCGTCCTTCATCTTCTCGATGATTTTTACCGCGATGCCGCCGGCGACGTAAACTCCGCCCAGCGCTAGCACCTTCAACGCAAGATTTCCAGCTTCCGCGCCGTAAATGGAAGTCCACAGATCCAGTGTCTCTACGCAAACCGGGCAGGTCCTCGCGAGCCCTTGGCGTGTAATTTCCGGGGCAGGGTCCGCATCGGGATCCTCGAACGAATGATGCTTTACTTCCGGCGCCAAGAATTCATGAAGCGTCCGGAATCCGCGCCCTGAGAGAATCAATTCCCAGCTGACCTGCGGGTAGCGGCGACGCATGAAGCGCAACAGTTCGATCTGCTGTTCGGTGTGTGGCGCAAAATCGGAATGGCCTCCCTCCGATGGCACGATGCGATAACGAGCGCCATCCCAAACCAGAAAAGATTGACCAAGGCCGGTTCCCGCCGCGAGCAGCGCCATGGTGCCGCCGGGTTCCGGCTTTCCCTCATTCAGCACTACAAATTCTTCCGGCGCGAGATGCTCGATGCTGTGCCCGGTCGCTCCCAGATCGTTCAACAGCACGATTTTCTCGACCTCTAATTCCCGCTCCAGAATCTTCGCATCCACGGTCCAGGGCAGGTTGGTGGCGCGCACGTGATTCTCAATCACCGGCCCGGCAACTCCAAAGCCTGCCGCCACCACAGGGTCGGAGCACAAATGCGAGGCCGCCTGGCGGGAGAATTCCTTTACGATCAGGTCGAACTGCGCGAATTCCTTGCTCGCAAACCGCTGTTGGAAAACAGTTGTGAGCTTTCCGTTCTTCTCCGAGAAAAGCGCGAGGTTGCACTTCGTGCCGCCCACGTCTCCGGCAAGGATCAAATGTCCCCCTGTTCCTGATGACTTTCAATTTGCGCCGTTGTGCTTATGCGCGTGCTTCTGTGGCTATGAATTGAACCATTGTCTGCCTTCGCGTTCCAGCAGAACGTCGGATTCGCGCGGGCCCCAGCTACCCGCCGGATATTGCGGCACATTCGCAGTTTTTGCCGCGCTCCAAACATCCAAGATGGGATCGACCAGCGCCCAAGCCGCCTCCACGCTGTCGCCCCGATCGAACAGCGTGGCATCTCCCCGCACGCAATCGCTGAGCAGCGTAGCGTATGCGCTTCGCGCGCCGTCGCCAAAACCTTCGCGATAGCTGAAATTCATGGTTACGTTGCCGATGTTCATGTCGGGCCCCGGCTTCTTGGCCCCGAACGAAACGGAAATTCCTTCGTCCGGCTGAATATTCAAGATCAGGCGGTTTGGTTCGACCTCGCGTTCGCGGAATACGATATGCGGCGCGCGCTTGAATTGAATCACGATCTCTGTGGTACGCCGTGCCAGCCGCTTCCCGGTACGTAGATAAAAAGGAACGCCCGCCCACCGCCAGTTGTCGATCAATACTTGCGCGGCAACAAAAGTTTCCGTACGTGAGGTGGGGCTCACGCCGGGTTCCGAGCGGTATCCGGGAACGGCCTTGCCTTCGATGGTCCCGGCGGCATACTGGCCGCGAACTACCGATTGAGCCACCATTCCGAGATCGAACGGGCGTATGGACTGGAGAACTTTCAACTTTTCGTTTCTTACGGCGGTTGCGTCGAACGACGCCGGGGGTTCGACCGCGACGAGAGAGGTAAGCTGCAAAACATGGCTTTGAATCATGTCGCGGAGGGCGCCGGCAGTCTCGTAAAAGCCGCCACGCCTTTCGACGCCGAGCGTCTCCGCCGCAGTGATTTGGACATGATCGACATAGTTGCGGTTCCAGAGCGGCTCAAAAATGCCGTTGCTGAAACGCAGCACCAACAAATTCTGTACAGTATCCTTACCGAGATAATGGTCGATGCGGTAGACCTGGTGCTCTTCGAAAACACTCAGCACGATGTCGTTCAACTCTTTCGCGGAAGCCAAGTCCCGGCCGAACGGCTTTTCGATGATGATGCGCACCCAGGAATTGGGAGACGTGGGCTTCGCCAACCCGGCTTTACCGAGCTGCCCAACAATGTCCTTGTACACTTCGGGGGGAGTCGACAGGTAAAACAGCCGGTTGCCCGCGAGCTTTTTCTCGCCTTCTACTTCCATCAGGCACTTGGCGAGATTCGCGAAATCTTCCGCTTTGCCGTATTCGCCGTGCTGGTAGTGAAGATTCGACGCAAACTCGTCCCACTTTTTGGGATCGATTGGACCCACTTCCGACATGCTCTTGGACGCTTCTCCGATCGAGGCCCGAAAGCTTTCATCGTTCATCGGCGTCCGCGCAAAGCCCACGATCGCATAACGGGGACCCAGCAAGCCGTGACTCGCCAGGTCGAACATGGCCGGGATTACCTTCCTCTTGGCTAGATCACCGGACGCCCCAAACAAAACCACAGTGCACGGTTCAGTGCCATTTGCGCCTCCCGGACGGTTCGCATCCATGCTCGTGGGTCTCCCCTCAGCTCGCTTCAGGCATTTCCCGTGCAATTAACGACGTTTGACACTATACCTCAACGTCGTACTTTTGCAGATCAGAGCGGAGTTGCTGTGCGTTTTGATAGTGGATCACGTTCATGCCCAATCTCCGCGGGCTCTCGAGATTCAAAAGACGGTCATCGATGAACACGCATTGCTCGGGCGGCCGCTGTGTAACCGCCAGCGCTATACGGAAAATCAGCTCTTCCGGTTTGCGCGAATGTACATAGCACGAGCTGAAGAAACCCAGAAAATCACGGCGCAAATCGAACGCTTCGACGCGGTATTGATTAAGCTCCAGCGGCTCGTTATTGATAGCTCCGATGAAATATTTCCCTGTTCGCGCCGCCTGATTCAAAATCGCTCTCGACTGCGGGAATTCCTTCGACTGCGCGAACATGAATGCGGTGAACTCTTCGCGCGTAAAAGAACGCGTCCGGTAAAATAGCGTCCGGTCCAGATATTCATCCAGTGTGATGTGTCCGCAATCGAACGCCGGAAATGACAATTCGTGCCGGTCCTGAAACTCTTCCCAATCGAAATGAAATACGGTGGCCGCTTCGCGCCGCGACCCGCGATCCCATCCGTTCGTCAGGATCACCCCTCCGATATCCCAAAACAGCGTCGTAATCTTGGACAAGCCTGCCAGACCTCCGCCTCGAAGGAGTTCCCCCAACCATCATTTTGGTTTCAGCGATTCACCCGCGGACCGTGGCTTCCGGTTCGTGAGGCGGGCATCTTAGAGCTTGCGCACCAGATTCTCAAGCTCCGACAGGCCGCGCTCCAGGCCTTGCGTGCAATGCAACTGTACGACCCGCATTCGCCGCAACTCCAGTGATTCAAAATCGCTCAATGCGAGGGCCAACTGCAACTGCCCAAACGTATACCCGGCGCCAGGAATGCCGATATCCTCTCCGGGTTCACTGGTGAGAATCAAGAAGAGTCCAGTGGATGGGCCACCTTTATATACCTGTTCGAAGTTGCGGAGATATTGCGGACCGAAATTCACTAAGACCGGGATTCCCACCCGTGGAGCGAGTTCTTTACGTAACTCCCCGAGCATCGAATCGGTGGCAGGATTGTTTCCCGCAAAGGCGATGATCGCCAAATATCCGTCTGCTTCTTTCGCTTGAAAGAAAGTTCGCAACGCCTCGGACAGATTTAACGTCGAAATCTGCTGTCGCGTCTCCGCCTCCGCGTAGAGTTCAATTCCCTTCTCGCGGACTCTTGCTGTCCGAGCCGGCCAAGCGCTTTTGCTGGAGACCTCTTCCAGCATGGCGGAAACCTTTGCCCGGCCTTCTTCGACGTCCGGCTCGTCAAACGGATTCACATTCAGCGGCGCGCATGCCAGGGCGGTGGCGATTTCCCATTTGAACATCTCCGCACCGAACTCTTCGGGGCTGCCCATTTCGACCGACACCGTTGGCACGCCAGCCCTTCTCAGCTGCATTTCGAATTCCTTCACTTCCGCATCCTCATCTCCGCGCATGGTCAAGACTGCCGCGCTACAACCCCGCAGGTAAATTTCCAACCATCTCGGAGATGCGTCACATACCGGGACAAACCCCTGCCCCTCCTTGTCCAGGCTTGCTCCCACCAGTTGTCCGATCCGATAGGTGAATGCCCGCGTGCTCCTGGTGCCCGCTAGAAGAAGCTTGTTGTGGCCTTCCAGCGCGCCCGCAGCGAGGAACGCGGCAAGTCCCAGCGCTGGATTCTGGTCGCCGTCGGGCTGCCGGCTTAAGTTTCGCATGGCTACTGCCCGGGATACGAGGTCCTCGGGCTCGCTGCTCCAAATCGTCGATTGTAACAATCCAAAATGAATCAACGATGAATAGCGACCTTTAATGCCCGGTGTATCGAAAAACGTCCCAAGAAATCCGTAGTTGTGCGCCAATTCGGCGAGATACGAATCCTTCTCGGTCACCGCGACAAAGCATCGTCCAGGATCGCCGAGGTTTCGCGTCTTCAACTTGTCCAAGAAATAAAGCATCAAGGCATGGGTCTCAATGCGCTTCCCGAATTTACTGGCGACGACAAAAAGCGTCGCGTCGAAGTCCAACTGTTCCTCGACGGCTCGAATCGCGCTGGGGTCTGCGCTGTCCAGAAGAAACACTCGCCGGAATCGTTTTCCCGCCGCCGTCTGCAATAACGCCAGCGCAGCCAGATTGGAATCGCCCATCGCAATGAAAACTACGTCCTGAAAGGCTTCGCGACTGGGGGCCGCCATCAATTCCCTGACGCGCTCGATATACGGGCCAATCTGCTCCGGCAGGTCGAGCCAGGCTAGGTTGCCACCGACCGGTTGCCTTTGACCTTCCGGTCCGCGCCATAAGGTCGCATCCTTGGCCCACAAGCGTTCCACGGCTTTGCCAGTCACCAGATTGTCTCGCTCGCGCCGCCAGGCGTCTGCGAGTTTGCCGGGGTAGAGTTGTTGCATAGATGTTGACGACATGAGTTTTATATACCGGTCGCGTTAGTGTACTGTGCTAATCATACAGACGCATCAGAAAGTTGAACTCGGTACAGTCTTGCTTCCCGGCACTCCCTGCCCAGGCTGGAATTTCCGGTCTGCATGCGGTATCGTCCAAATTCAAGTGTTTTTTCAGGAGCCCCGATGGCCAATGAATCTTGCGGTCCCACACCAGCGCCGAGTGAACCAGTTAAGCCCGGGACGCGCATGGTGAAGTGCGTGAAATTTGACAGAGAAATGCCTGGGCTCGACCGCGTGCCGTGGAGGGGTGAACTCGGCAAGCGCGTCTATGAAAATGTATCGAAGGATGCGTGGAAACTCTGGGTCGAACATTCCAAAATGGTGATGAACGAATACCGGCTGAACCCCCTCGACCCCAACTCCCAGAAAATCATGGAAGAGCAGATGGAGCAATTTTTTTTCGGCGAAGGCTCAAAACTTCCTGAAGGATACGTCGCTCCGAAAGCGAAGGGGTAATTCTCGCGACCCCTTTGTAGGGGCGGGTTTTCCGCGCCCCGCTGTCGCCAAGTTAAAGGCCTAGCCGCTAACTCAATCCGCCTGTCCCACCATTCTTCCGGTCGCCGGATGCTCCACGGGTAAACGCGGCGCAATTGTGAATCGTAATTTCGAGTGTGCCAACCGTAGCGCCGTCTCTACCACCGCCGGCGTCTCCGCCCTCGCGAACAAAAACCCGAGATAACTCGACCCTTCCGGCCAAGCCGCAATGTAGTCGTGGAGCCGTGCTGTAATCTGCAGTTCGCTGATGCCTGCTACGCCACGCGCATCTTCTTCGCCCTCGACCGCCTCCAAAACTCCGCTTCGCGGCACGGGAATCATCATTACGCCGGACGCCATTGCCTCTCGGGCCCAATCTCCTCCTTCTAGTAAATCCACTGCGTGCCGCAACAATAGCTCCTCCAATCCAATCAACTCGCCGCCGTTCGAATCTTGGAATCGCAGCGCGCGCGCGCAAAGCCCGCCGATCGGCCGCGGCGCAACTTCGAGCGGCCATACGCCTTGCTCGTTCAGCCTAAATTCCGCGTGTACCGGCCCCTGCGTCAGGCCCAGCGCCCGCACCGCTTCCACCGCGCAATGCTCGACTGCGCACAACTCGCCTTCCGCCAGCCGTGACGGCGTTACGTAAATTGTCTCCTCGAAATAGGGGCCTTCCAACACATCGGGCTTGTCGAAAATCGCCAGCACGCGCAACACGCCATCCGTGAGGAGTCCTTCGACGGCCACTTCCCTTCCAGGTATGTAGCCTTCCACGATGATCTGATCCAAATTCGCTTCGCGTCTCGCCAAAATTTCCGGCGATGTCAGCAGCTTTCGAATCCTCTCCACCGCCGCGACAAATTCCTCGCGAGTATTAGCCCGTACTACTCCCTGACTCGCCGAAAGCGACGTTGGCTTCAGCACGCACGGATATGAAATTCCCAGCAGCGACGGCTCCGGCGCAGGCTGCAACGCCACGCTGCGGAACCACGGTCCTGGCAAACCCGCATCGCGAAAGACTTCGCGCATTCGCAGTTTGCTGCGGCACGCCTCGACCGCCGCCGGGTGGTTGTACGGCGAGCCCAATCCTCGAGCTACGTAAGCCGCAGCAACAGCCGGGCGGTCGCCGAATGCCAGGACACCGTCGATCTCCCCGCCTCCACGAACCGCCTCCAAGACCGCATAGGCCGCCGCCTCGGGCGACTCGAAATGCACCGCAATCGCGCCATCGCCCCAAGGATCGTCGAGCTGATGGCAGCGGTCGGTGACGAACACAACGTCCATACCCAGTTTGCGCGCCGCCTCATCCAGACTTCGCGTCTGGTATCCCAGCTTCCCCGCAAAAAGCAAAAGTCGCCTACGCTGCGACAACGTTTTCTCTTCTTTCATCAAGATGAGTCCGCCAGGCTTGTCCGCGCCGATCACTTTCTTCTCTGCGATCTCCGCGCTCCTACTCTGTGCCCTCTGTGTCAAATCTTTTCTTTCTTACTCGGCCGTCGCCGATCAAACAAATCCATCCGCAGCCACACTCGCAGCATCGATGGGTTTCTTCGCCGCACTTCCAATCGAAACTAACTGCTCGCGCGTCGGTTCCGCGCAGCAATACCAAGGTTCGCTCAAGAACGGCACCGCCTCGCCAATGCCTCCCGCGATTTCCAGATCCGGCGCCGCACGACCCGCTGCCGCGTGAGCCGCCTTCCAGATCCTTTCGAACGCTGGGGCCCGCGCTTCCTTTTTCCGATCCGCGTCCGCCGCAATTCCTTGCACGATCTCGCTCAAATCATCCACCCGCGCATCCGCATTCTTCCACGGATAAACCAGCGATTCCGCATCAAACGCGCCAACGTCATTCCGCACTTCCTCCAGTTCCAGCAACCGCGACCCCTCGGGAATCAGCAAGCGAATTCCCAACTGAATCGCCGCCACGTGTTCCACAAGCTCTTCCGCCGCCAGCACTCCGAGCAAATCCAAATAGCCTTCCATCGTGGTCCAAGGCGTGAAGGCCACGAACGTCGGATGCAGCGTCATCCCCCGCGATCGAAACGTGCGCGCCACATGCAAAAAATCTTCGCGGGTGTGCCCTTTGTCCAGCTGCTCCAAAATCGTGTCGTCCACCGACTCCACCGCGCTGATCACAAACAAGCAACCCGTATCGCGCAACGTCGTCAAATGTTTCTCGTACTTCCGCAAATGTTCGATCTTGATGGTCACGTCGTACGTCACGCCTGGAAATTCCGCGTGAAACGCCGCAACAAGCTCCAGCGCGTGCTTTATCCCGTTGAAAAAGTCCGGATCGCCAAACGAGATGTGCTGCGCCCCGGCCGCCACCTGCTGCCGAACATCCGCCATCACTACGTCGCGGCCGACAATCCGAAACACGCCGTTGTAAACCGGCACAATCGGGCAATGCCGGCAAAGGTGCTTGCATCCCCGACTGGCCTCCGTCGATCCCACAACGCGAAACCCATCTCTCGGAACAATCAAGTGCGCATATTTTTCAAGCGCCGGCATCCCCGTCCGGTCCGGCACCTCAAAGCGAAGCCGCTCCAGCGATATCACCGGCTCCATCTGCTCGACATTCCCAGCGTCCCACGTTCTGAAGTTCGCAGGAGTCGTGTGTTGGACCTTTAGGTCCGACACACGAAACGCTTCATCGGTGGGCTTTAGCCCCTGAGGAAAAATCTCGTCGCTTTCTGGATAGGTACCGCCAAGCCTGCCCGCCAAGCCAACAAGCCCATTCTCAAACTCCCCGCCCAAAATCGTCCCCACTCCGAGCCTACGCAAGTACTCCGCATTCATAGGCGCATAAAGCCCATAACAACAAATATGCGCCCTCGGATTCTCTTGCCGAAGTAAAGGAATCAATTTCACCGCCAGCCGCGTAGCCGTATGCATGGGTAAATAAATTGCGATCAACCCCGCGGCGCGAACAGTGCCTTCGTCCAACCGCTGCCGCGTCAAATCGAAACACGCCACCTCATGCCCGCGCTTCCGCAACCAAGCCGCCGGCGACACCACCCCAAAGGGCTGCCGCCCCAGCTCATACGTAGAAATCAATACGATCTTCACCGGCCCAAGTATACCGTCCGAGCGCTGTAGCCGCCCTCTTTTACCCTGAGCCTCGAAGGGTCAAGAGGGCGGGGTTTAGAGTGAACCCACGTACCATCGTTCAACCGAAGCACGGCCGTTGAAGCGGGAGTTGACTGCCTGTTTCGTCTCCTTCAGAATTCCCAGCGAATCCGTAAATGGTCGTCTCTACCCAATACGTGGACATTCCCCTGTCGGGCTCTCCGATGCGAACATTCGTCGCTTCGCCAAGAACCGTAGGCCGATATCCCGGCATCCTTTGCTATTCCGACATTTTTCAGCTTACGCCGCCGACGCTGCGCAGCTGCGTGCGGCTGGCAGGATACGGATTTGTCGCCGCTGCCCCAGAAATTTATCGCCGCATTGAACCACCTGGAACGGTGATCCCCTTCGATGACGCTGGACGCACTCGCGGCCAGCAAGACGCCGCAAAGACTCCCGTCGCACATTTCGATGCGGATTGCCGCGATGGTCTGGATTGGCTTGCCGCTCAGCCTAACGTCGCGCCCGGAAAAGTGGGCACTGTGGGCTTCTGCATCGGCGGCCACCTTGCCTTCCGCGCTGCGTTCCAACCCGACGTCCGAGCAACCGCCTGTTATTACGGAACCGGAATCCACGACGGGAAGCTCGGTCAGGATGCCGATGCAGGGTCGTTGGCGCGCGCAAAAGAAATTCGCGGCGAACTTCTGATGATTTTCGGGACGAAGGACCCGCACGTGCCCGACGCGGGGCGCGAAACCATTGATCGGGCCCTGCGCGACTCCGGCGCTCGCTACCGCACGCTGCTCTATCCAGCCGAGCACGCCTTCACTCGCGATGAAGGCCCGCGTTTCGACCCGGAAGCGACGGACCTCGCATTCGCCGAAGTGATTGGTTTATTCCGCAGAGTTTTTGCCGTTGGCAACGATTCCTGAGTCTAGCCGGTCAAGGCCGCCGACCTTTACGGCGCCCCGGGCTGCGGTGGCTCTGCGCCACACGCTAGGGCGCGGTCGAGTAGAAAAGCGCGTTCGCGTGCGTTGCGCGTCAGCGATGCGGCGCGCTGGAATTCCGCCTGTGCCTCGGCCAAGCGACCCAGCTTGAAAAGAAAATCGCCACGAACGCTGGGCAAGAGGTGATACGACTTGAGGGACGGCTCGGATGCAATCGTGTCGATGAGTTCAAGTCCCGCCGCCGGACCAAACGCCATGGCGATAGCCACCGCGCGATTCAGTTCCACAATCGGCGATGGCATCAGCTGCGCCAGCGCATCGTAGAGCGCCGCGATCCGCTCCCAATCCGTTTCCGCCGCGGTCCGCGCCCGCGCGTGACACGCGGCGATCGCAGCCTGCAGCGCATACGGGCCCAGCCCGCCTCCAAGGTCCTCGGCCCGCTGCAACGCCGCAAGCCCGCGGCGAATCAGCACGTGATCCCACCGCGTGCGGTTCTGATCGAGCAGCAGGATCGGCTCTCCCTTCGGGCCGACCCGCGCGTGAATCCGTGAAGCCTGAATCTCCATCAGCGCCACCAGCCCATGCACTTCCGCCACCTTCGGAACCAGCCCAGCGAGAATCCGCCCAAGTCGCAGCGCATCCTCGCACAGCGCCGGGCGCATCCAGTCTTCGCCCGCCGTCGCCGAGTAGCCTTCATTGAAGATGAGATAAATCACTTCCAGCACGGATGACAAACGCGCCGCAAGATCGGGTCCGCGCGGCACTTCGAACGGAACACGCGCCTCAGTAAGTGTCCTCTTGGCGCGGACGATCCGCTGCGCGACCGTCGGCTCCGGCACCAGAAACGCCCGCGCGATTTCCTGCGTGGTCAAGCCGCCGAGCAAACGCAGCGTGAGCGAGACGCGTCCCTCCGTCGACAGCACCGGATGGCAGGACACAAATACAAGTCGCAGCAGATCGTCTTCAATATCGTCGTCCAAATTCGCGGTGTCGAAATTCGCCATGGCCAAGTCCTGCTGCGACTTCAGCTCACGCCCCAGCTCTTCATGCTTACGTTCGAGAAGTTTGTTCCGGCGAAAATGATCGATGGCGCGATGCTTTGCGGTGGTCATCAGCCATGCGCCGGGATTATCGGGCACGCCCGTCTCCGGCCACTTTTCAAGCGCGACCACTAACGCGTCCTGCGCCAGCTCTTCGGCCACACCAACATCCCGTACGATGCGAGCAAGCCCGGCAATAAGCCTGGCTGACTCGATTCTCCACACAGCATCGATAGCGCGATGGGTATCAGCGATAGACACGGCGGCCTTTGCGACGACGCCAAGTCAGCCTAAGCAACCGGCCCCGCGAGTGCAAGCGCCACTGTGTGGGCTCTTGGGTGCCGCACCCTTTGCGGTTTTCAAAAGGGTGCGGGTTTAGAGCAAACTTCAACCGCAATCTTGGCAACTTGAGGATCTCGAGAGCCCGACAGCCCTTAGGACTTAGCGGTGCACGTCCCCTGCGGCGCTTCGTATACTTGCCGGAGTTCGCATTCGCCTGCACCCGCGACGCCGAGGAATTTCTTCGTTAGTTCGATAGCTTCGGCCTTCGAATTCGTCTGAAGAATAGCGAAACCCCCGACCACTTCCTTGGACTCGGTGAAGGGCCCGTCGGTGACGCTGATCTTGCCGTTGTCCAGCCGAACGCGCGCGCCCAGCGCACTGGGCAGGCAGCCTTCCGTTCCAACCAGCCAACCCGCCTTCATTCCTTCCTCGATCAGCTTACCCATTTCGGCCATCTCTTCCTGGGAAGGGGGAACGCTTCGTTCCGCAGTCTTGTAAACGCTCAGAAATTTCATGACGATCTCCTTGTAAGGTTTTGTGCCGACGTTGAATTGCCGGAGCTGCGCAAGGCGCGAAAATTGCCTCTATGTTGCACGACGAATGAAGCCCCGCGGTATCGACACAAGAAATGTCTCATGTTTTTCCGCAACCGACAGTGAGCCGTCTAATGTGTGCTTCAGGAAAATGTGAAAGACGATACAGACCACGATGTTGGCGCGCAACTCCAGTCGCCATTCCGATCCCTCGCCGATGTCCGTAGAGGGCTGCGAGCCCGCCGCGATCTCGCGGTCGAGCAGTTCATCCCACAGATGCCAGAACAATGGCCCGGCGGCTTTGCACGCGGCCCCCGAGACTCGATCCGGGATTTCGACGGCTTTCCGCAGCAACGGCGCGAATGCGGCGGAAACAACTAACAGTGCGGGAATTAGTGCTTTTTTCATCGATCTGCCCTCCTTACTGTGAGAATACCGCCGTCGCAACCCGAGGCGTGCGGCCTCTATTTCTTTTTCTCCAGCTCCAGGGCCTGGGCTTCCCTCCGGCTACCGCCGGCTGAATCCTGTCTCTACTCTAATGTCGAACGACACACGTCCAAATCGACACGCTCCTGCAATTTCTTTTTATCGCGGCTCCCGTCGTTCGTGTAACGCCTTGGAAACCAACAGTTTGCTAAACATCGCATCCCGCGTGACCTTGGGTCTGTCGACCAAGCCCGGCTCAGGGAAATAAAAGGCGCGCAGCTCGGCCGTCCCCCTGTCAAAGCGCAACAAAAAGGTTGCCTTTATCATCTGCGCCAGCTAATATGCAACCTAGAGGTTGCGTAACAATGAACGATCGAATCGAGAAGCGCATTGAACTCAAGGCCCCCGTTTCGCGCGTCTGGCGGGCTCTCACCGATCATCGCGAATTCGGCGAATGGTTTGGCGTCAAACTCGATGGCCCCTTCGTGCCTGGCCAGGTCTCGCGTGGCCAGATCACTCACCCCGGGTACGAGCACGTCAAATGGGAGGCCGTCGTGCAGAAGATGGAGCCCGAGCGCCTGTTTTCCTTTACTGGTCACCCCTATGCTGTCGATCCGAAAATAGACTATTCGAAGGAAACGCCCACGCTCATCGAATTCCGGCTGGAGAAAACCGCTACCGGCACGCTGCTCGTGCTCACGGAGTCCGGTTTCGATAAAATCCCCAGCCATCGCCGTCTCGAAGCATTCCGCATGAATGATGGTGGCTGGACCCAGCAAATGAAGAACATCGAGAGCTATGTCGCGAAAAAGCCATAGTCGCGTGACCGCCACGCAGGAGGCTCATGCGCCCGTCTTTGCGGCGCTCGGTGACAAGACGCGGCTGTCGCTGCTCGCAAAACTCTGCAGCGGCCAGCCGCGCTCGATCTCTCAACTAACGCATGGTTCCAGGCTCACCCGGCAGGCCATCACCAAACATCTGCGAGTCCTGGAGAGTGCAGGAATCGTGCGCAGCATCCGCGCTGGCCGCGAGAGCCGCTTCGAGTTCGATCCCGAGCCTCTGGAAGAAATGAAGAGATACCTCGAGCTCGTCTCCGAGCAGTGGGATCAAGCACTGTCACGGCTAAAATCGTTCGTCGAACGCTAGCGCACTAGCTTGAGACAAGCTCCGGTGGGTGTAATTCCCGCTCGCAACACGTCCGGCTTCTCTGCCGTGAATACGGCTCGTTCATCCTTGACACCCCTCGCCGCACGTTCGTTCTTTTTCGGCTATCATAGTGTTGCGAACTCCGCGAAAGGACCGCCAGAATGGCCATCTCCGCAGGCAATTCCTTCAAGACGCGCGACACTTTGAATGTCGGCGCGCAAGCCTTCTTGATTCACCGCCTCGAATTCCTCGAAAAGCAGGGCGTCAGCACGCTCGCCAAACTTCCCTTCTCTCTCCGCGTTCTGCTGGAAAATCTCCTTCGTTTTGAAGATGGCCGCACCGTTCACCCCGAAGACATTCGCGCCCTCGCCGCATGGACTCCCAAAGCCGCGCAAAAAGAAATCGCGTTCATGCCCGCTCGCGTCCTACTCCAGGATTTCACCGGCGTGCCCGCCGTCGTCGACTTTGCCACCATGCGTGAAGCGATGAAGCGCATGGGCGGCAATCCCAAACGCATCAATCCGCTCTTCCCCGCCGAGCTGGTCATCGACCATTCCGTTCAGGTCGACAGCTTCGGCAGCGCCAGCGCCTTCGGCTTGAACGCCGAGCTCGAATTTCAGCGCAATGTCGAGCGTTACGCTTTCCTGCGCTGGGGCCAGACCGCCTTCCAAAATTTCAAAGTCGTTCCGCCCGACACTGGCATCTGCCACCAGGTTAATCTCGAATATCTGGCCCGCGTCGTCTGCGCCATGCCCAGCGGCAACAAATTCGAGGCCTATCCCGACTCTGTAGTCGGCACCGATTCGCACACCACTATGGTCAACGCCCTCGGCGTCTTCGGCTGGGGCGTGGGTGGCATCGAAGCGGAGGCCGCCATGCTCGGCCAGCCCTCCTCGATGCTCATCCCCGAAGTCGTCGGCTTCCGCCTGCACGGCAAGCTCAGCGAAGGCGCCACGGCGACCGATCTGGTCCTCACCGTCACCGAAATGCTGCGCAAAAAAGGCGTCGTCGGCAAATTCGTCGAGTTCTACGGCACTGGCCTTTCCAGCTTGAGCGTTCCCGATCGCGCCACTATCGCCAACATGGCCCCGGAGTACGGCGCGACTATGGGCTTTTTTCCCGTCGATTCCGAGACGCTCGCCTATCTCCAATTCACCGGCCGCACTCACGAACAAATCGCGCTGGTCGAAGCCTACTGCAAAGAGCAGTTCCTGTTCCGCACCGATTCGACTCCCGAGCCTCTCTTCAACGACAAACTGGAACTCGACCTTTCGACAGTCGAGTCCACGGTCGCGGGACCAAAGCGCCCCCAGGATCGCGTCGCGCTGCGCAACGCAAAATCCTCGTTCACTAAAGTCGTCGAAGGCGCGCCCGACAAGCACGTCCAAGTTCGCAACAATGGCGATTCGTTCGACCTTTCCAGCGGCGCCGTCGTCATCGCCGCCATCACCAGTTGCACCAACACCTCGAATCCTTCACTGATGCTCGGCGCAGGCCTGCTCGCCAAAAAAGCCGTCGAACGCGGCCTCCAAATCAAGCCGTGGGTGAAAACCAGTCTCGCCCCTGGGTCGAAAGTCGTCACCGACTACCTAGCGAAATCCGGCCTGAACGTGTACCTCGACAAACTAAAATTCAATCTCGTCGGCTACGGCTGCACCACGTGCATCGGCAACAGCGGCCCGCTACCCGACGCCATCGGCGCGGCTATCAAAGACAACAATCTCGTCGCGGTCGCCGTCCTCAGCGGCAATCGCAATTTTGAAGGCCGGATCCATCCGCTCGTCCGCGCAAACTATCTGGCCTCGCCGCCGCTGGTTGTCGCCTACGCGCTCGCAGGCCGCATGGACCTTGATCTCACGACAGAATCTCTCGGCAACGGTTCCGACGGAAAACCCGTCTTCCTGAAAGACATTTGGCCTACACCGCAGGAAATCGAAACCACCGTCCGCGCCTCGGTCACGACCGATCAATATTTAAAGCAATACGGCGAAGTCTTCGAGGGCGACGCCCACTGGAAAGGCATGAAAGTCCCCGAAGGCGATCTCTACCAGTGGGATCCGAAATCGACGTACATCAAGCTGCCACCCTATTTCGAGAACATGCCGAAGACACCGCCCCCCCTAGCCGACATTCACGATGCCCGCGTCCTCGCCGTCCTCGGCGACAGCGTCACCACCGATCACATCTCTCCCGCGGGCTCGATCCCAGTCGATTCGCCAGCCGGAAAATATCTCGTCGCCAACGGCGTCAAGCCGCATGAATTCAATTCCTACGGCGCCCGCCGCGGCAATCACGAAGTCATGGTCCGCGGCACCTTCGCGAACATTCGCCTGCGCAATCAGCTCGCCCCCGGCACCGAAGGCGGTTGGACGCTCTTCCTCCCCGGCGGCGAAAAAATGTCCATCTACGACGCCGCGGTGAAATATCGCGAAGCGGGCGTCCCGCTCGTCGTCATCGCCGGAAAAGAATACGGCTCCGGCTCCTCGCGCGACTGGGCCGCCAAAGGCACGCGCCTGCTGGGCGCCCGCGCCGTCATTGCCGAAAGTTACGAACGCATCCACCGCAGCAACCTGATCGGCATGGGCGTCCTGCCGCTCGAATTCAAGCAGGGTGAAAACCGCGAGTCGCTCGGCCTAACGGGCCACGAAATTTTCTCGATCGAAGGTGTCTCGTCTCTAGCGCCACGAAAATCGATCGCCGTTCGCGCCAAATCCGACGACGGCAAAGAAAAACAATTTACCGCCAAAGCCCGCGTGGACACTCCCGAAGAAGTCTCCTACTACAAACACGGCGGCATCCTGCAATACGTCCTCCGCCAAATGCTCTAGCCCTGGTTCGGCTTGCCGCGAGTGGTGAAGTATTCCCCGACGCACTGGTAGCGCCGGCTTGCCCTGAGCATCGAAGGGCATCTTTGTCGGCTCTTCGCCCCTGCTAAAGCGCGACAATCACTGCGTGAGGCAACCTCGCAAATTTCACCCACCCTCTCCGCGAACTCTGTGCGGTTCCTCTGTGACCTCTGTGTTAAATCCTTTTCCCTCTGTTTTTCAGAATCCCGTGCGCCGTTCTCCGTCAACCGTAAGGCCGTCTTTGCCTTCTGCGCCGTCTCTGCGAACTCTGCGTCTCTCTGGTAAATCTTCTTTCGCCTCAAGCCGCTGCAGTCGTCTTCACCGCGCGAAAGTGACTCCTGACGTAAAGCAGCAACCCGACCCCAAGCGCGATCGACACCAGCGAGGCCGCCTGCGCATTGCTCATCCCAAAAAATGACCGGGGGTTGATGCGAATAAACTCGATCAGAAACCGCGCAATTCCCGTCAGAATCAGATACCAGCAGAAAATCACGCCCTGGGCCCCCTTGGTCAGAGGCTCGCGCAAATATTTCGTCCCCATGCGCCACAGCACCCATGCGATCACCAGCCAGATGAAAAATTCGTAAAGCGGAGTCGGATGCACTCGCTGCGTGGTAGGCACAACTCCGTTCGGAAAACTCATCCCCCAAGGAAGTGAAGTCGGCATCCCATAGTCGCCGTCGCCCGAAAGCAAACACCCAATGCGCCCGATGGCGTAACCCACGCAAGCCGCTGGCGAACAAATATCCATGAATTCCAATACCGGAATTTTCAAACGCCGCGCCAAGAACAGCAGCGCCACAAATCCCCCAAGAAATCCCCCAAACCAGGCAAACCCAAACCGGCTGAAGATCTGCGGCCAAGGATCGGCAAAAAACTCGCTCGGGCTTTCCAGCACGTGATAAAGCCGCGCCCCCGCCAGCCCCACGATCCCCGCAATCCCAATAACCAGAAACCCCTCGTCGCGCTTCCCCGCATACCCCTTGATCTTTTCAAGCAACCCCCGCCGCCGGTCGAAGTCAGCCTGGAGCACGTAAGCCGACACAAACAGCGCCGTAGCCACCATGAGTCCAAACGTCGGAATCGCCAGCGGCCCTAAGTGGAGGAAAGGAATCATGAGCGGTCGAAGGAAAGAGTATACATGGCCGGGCGGGCAGAAAAGACGGCCGACCAACTCGGCTGCTGGGTCAGTCTCCGGTACGGGTAATCGGAAACTGACCCACTACCCTCAAGTGACCTTTTAGGACTGCGCTAGCAACAAGATCAGACAGCGCTTTGCTGATTGCTGACCGAGTCGAGAGGCAGAGCACCTGGCGAGCGGAGAGTTCGAATATCCCGCATGGGTGGTTGGCCGAAGAGACGGCTGTATTCGCGGTTGAATTGGCTGGAGCTTTCGTATCCGACTTCAAAAGCGGCACTTGCGGCGTCCAGACCGTCGATGAGCATGCGTCCCCGGGCGGCCTGCAAGCGAAGCTGCTTCTGATACTGGAGAGGACTCATGGCGGTCAGCGCCCGGAAGTGATGGTGCAGGGTGGACAGGCCCATGCCCGCGACTTGGGCGAGATCTTCCACGCGTAGCGGCTTCGCGTAGTTTGCCTTGATCCAGGCGATTGCTTTTGCGGTCCTGTGGCTCTGGTCTCCCAGCGTAGCGATGGCTCGAAGGCGAGCGCCCTCGGGCCCACGAAGGATTCTATAAATGATCTCGCGTTGAATCAGGCCGCTGAGAAAAGGAATGTCCTTTGGTGTGTTCAGCAGATCCACGAGCCGGCAGCATGCGCCGAGAAATTCCGGTGTGACTTCACCGGTTGCCATGGCGGGACTGTCAGCGGGAGTTTCGCACACGTGAATCTCTTCATGGCTTAGAAGTTCGCGAATCACGGGCATTTGGAGTTTCAGCGACATCGCGAGACAAGGCGCCTCTTCACTGGCCTCAACGATCTGGCTGACGATCGGCAAGTCGACGGCTGTCAGCAGGTAGCGGGATTCACCGTAGATGAAGGTTGTTCGGCCGAGGTCTACGCGCTTTCGGCCCTGGGCCATCACGGTCACGCCGGGTTCGTAAGTTGCGGAACAGGGAGCGGTCGGGGCGGTGCGACGGTGAAGCATCAAACCAGGAATATCCGTTGCCCGATTCTGTTCGGAGCCCATGAAGGAGGCAATCTTGCGAGCGAGCTCCTTGCGCAATTCCTGGACGCGATCTGGGGCCTGGGCAGCACTTTTATTGGCGTTTCTCATTGTTTTGGTTTCCTGTACCTTGCCCTAAGATAGCCGCTCGGCTCCGGATATACCAACAATTTTTGCATAGTGAGAGGAATAGGCAATAAATCGGAAGGATCGGGCTACCGCTTTGACTGCGTATGGTCCTAATCTCGGGGTGAGAGAAATGGTTCGGAGGGAGAAACAATGAAGAAACGCAAACTTGGAAATAGCGGACTGGAAGTTTCGGCTCTGGGGTTCGGCTGCATGAGTATCAGCGCCAACTACGGACCCGCAGCAGAGATAAAGCAAGGCATTGAGGTCATCCGCGCAGCGTATAACAAAGGCGTCACGTTTTTTGATACCGCCGAAGTTTACGGCCCCTATACAAATGAGGAGCTTGTCGGAGAAGCGCTCGCACCTTTCCGCGACAAGGTCGCTATCGCAACCAAGTTTGGTTTCAGGATTGATGGCTCCATAGGGCTCAATAGCCGACCAGCGCACATATATAAGGTGGTTGAGGAGTCGCTTAAGCGCCTTAGAACCGACCGCATCGATCTCTATTACCAGCACCGGGTCGATCCTGAAGTGCCAATCGAAGATGTGGCTGGTGCTGTTAAAGAACTCATCAAAGCCGGAAAGGTTTTGCACTTCGGCCTCTCTGAGGCCAGTGCACGAACGATCCGCCGAGCACATGCCGTTCAGCCGGTAACAGCAATTCAGAGTGAATACTCGCTTTGGACAAGGGACCCAGAACAAAACGGCGTACTTGAAACTTGTGAAGAATTAGGGATCGGCTTCGTGCCATGGGGCCCACTTGGAGAGGGCTATCTGACTGGGAAAATAGATGCTCGAACGCAGTTCGACCCGAAGTCGGACCTTCGATCTGAGTTCCCACGTTTTTCGCGAGGATCTTTGACAGCAAATGCTCCGGTGGTTGATTTGCTCAAGCAATTTGCGCAAGAAAAAAAGGCAACGCCCGCTCAAATCGCGCTGGCGTGGCTTTTGGCGCAGAAGCCATGGATTGTTCCAATCCCCGGTACTCGTAGAGAGGATCATCTGAACGAAAACTTAGGAGCAACCAATATTGAACTGACGCCAGCGGATCTTCGTGAGATTGAAGATGCCTTCTCTGGAGTCACTGTGCAAGGCGTCCGCTTGTCCGAAAAGCACATGCAGCAGATCGATCAATCACTATAGACACCGAGAAGCGTATTTGAGTCGAACGGAAACTCGATAGATACCGCTTACACGGCGTTTGATCCTAATCTTGGGGTGCGAGGAACGATTCGAAAGGAGAAACAATGGAAAAGCGCAAGCTTGGAAAAAGTAACCTGGAGGTTTCGGCTATTGGGCTCGGCTGCATGGGGATGAGCTTTGGCTATGGTCCGGCCGGAGACACGCAGGAGATGATCTCGGTGATCCGGGAGGCGGTGGAACGCGGCGTGACATTCTTCGATACCGCGGAAGTCTATGGCCCGTGCACGAACGAAGAATTGGTGGGCGAAGCGCTCGCTCCCTTCCGCGAACAAGTGGTGATCGCGACCAAGTTCGGATTCAAGCTCGACCCGAACACGGGGAAACAGGCTGGGCTGGACAGCCGGCCTGCACATATCAAGGAAGTCGCCGAGGCCTCGCTGAAGCGGCTCAGGACCGATGTCATCGATTTGTTCTACCAGCACCGCGTGGACCCCAACGTACCGATTGAAGACGTTGCCGGAGCGGTGAAAGAGCTGATTCAGGAAGGGAAGGTGAAGCACTTCGGGCTCTCGGAAGCAGGAGTGCAGACGATACGCCGGGCGCACAAAGTTCAGCCGGTGGCCGCGCTGCAGAGCGAATACTCACTGTGGTTCCGAGAACCGGAAGCGGAAGTGATCCCGACCTTGGAGGAACTGGGGATCGGATTCGTTCCCTTCAGTCCGCTGGGCAAAGGTTTCCTGACCGGAAAGATCAGCGAAGATACGCAGTTCGACAAAAGCGATTTCCGGAACATCGTTCCGCGCTTTACGCCCGAAAACCGGAAGGCGAATCAGGCATTCGTGGATCTGCTGGGCAGATTTGCGCAACAGAAGAAAGCGACACCTGCGCAGATCGCGATCGCCTGGCTGCTGGCGCAGAAACCGTGGATCGTGCCGATCCCGGGGACGACCAAGCTGCATCGGCTGGAAGAAAACATCGGAGCCGCGAACGTCACACTTTCGGCGGACGAAGTGCGCGAGCTGGAGACGGCAGTCTCAAAGGTCCCAGCGCAAGGCGCCCGGTACCCCGAACAACTGCAAAAATTGGTGGGCCGCTGAACGAGCAATGCAGGAGATACGAATACATGACGGCAGGCACGAACGAACAAGCGATGGGCCGATTCGTGGAGTTCATCAATACGGCTAGCGAGAAACTTGCCGCAGAGCTGATTTCTTCGAATGCGGTCTTCTATGTTCCCGGACGCTCTGAGCCGGTGCGCGGCCCGGGTGGCTACCTCGCAATCATCGGGATGATGCGCGCCGGCTTCCCTGACATTCGGTGGACGATGGAGGAGATGATTTCTGAAGGCGATAAGGTCGCCGCACGATTCACGATGCACGGCACGCACCGAGGCACCTTCTTTGGCGTCCCACCAACCGGCAAGCCAATTAAGGTGCAAGCGATGAACTTCTACCGTCTATCAGGCGGCCAATTCGTGGAGGAACGCGGCCAGCCCGATATGCTTGGTTTGCTTCAGCAAATTGGTGCGGTTCCGGTGAGCTAGATATCGGGTCTTGGGGACGCCAGAAAACTGGCGGCGAACGGAAACAAGAGTGACGAGGAATCGAACATGAAAACACCGCGTTTGCTCGGCGTTGTCTTCTTGCTTATGGGTATGACCGCAATGACGCTGTCCGGGAGCCAGGATCGCGGTGGAAATGAAGGCATCCGAGGGCGGTTTGTGGGAGCGTGGCGGCTGGCCTCGGTCGAAACGGAAGGTGCGGACGGGAAGATTCACAGGGCCGACTCAACCGGGCTGCTGGTTTTCACACGCGACGGCCATATGTCGGTCCAGGTGATGGAACGCAACCCGCAGGCACAGACTGCTGCTGGGCCTGAGCAGTATTCGCAAGGCGGGTACGAAGCTTCGTTTGGCAGCTATGAGATCGACGAAGGCAGTCACACTTTCACGTTCCACGTTCCACGTTGAGGGCGCACTGGCGCGAACCTTTATCGGCAAAGACTTGCCGCGCTCATTCGAGTTTTCCGACAAGCAGCTCATCGTGAAGTCGACTCGCCCGGAGGAGCACTGGAGGGTTGCCTGGGAGCACTACTAGGACGCCTCGGCAAGTCGCCGCACGCATAGTTCTGATGGAAAGGGATGAGGAACGATGCAAAAACGCAAACGGAAAAAACGATCTCGAGGTTTCAGCACTGGGCTTCGGCTACATGAAAGAGGAACTGAGCGAGATCGTTGAGAAGGAGTGCAGATGCCAGCGACGAATGATGCGATGAAAGACCGCCTCTCCCGGTATCGTGAAATTGACCTCAGTGTGACTGGCAGAAAGTCAGGAAGGACCATCTCACAGCCGGTCTGGTTCGTATTGGACGACGACAAGGTTTACCTTCTGCCGGTGCGAGGCTCGGACACGCAGTGGTATAAGAACTTACTCAAACACCGGGCAATTCGCATTGACGTGCGTGGTGCAGGCGCTGATTTTCAGGGCGTTCCTATTACTGATCGAACCCAGGTTTCGTCTGTGGTGGAGAAATTCCGCGCCAAGTACGGGGCTGGCGATGTGAAGAAATACTATTCGAAACTCGATGTTGCCGTGGTCGCCCAGGTGCGGTGACCGGCGGGTTGGGAATAACAGTGACCGGCAAGGGACAAATCAACTAAAGGAAACCATAAAGATGGACATCAAACGAATTGGCTCGCAAGCTTCTGCGAAGGGGCCATCGGAATGGTTCACCGGGACGGTGCGGATCGATCCGTTATTTCAGGCGCCCGACCCGGCATTCGTTCAAGGTGCCAGCGTAACGTTCGAGCCGGGTGCGCGGACCGCATGGCACACGCATCCGCTCGGTCAAACTCTCATCGTGACGGCCGGCTGCGGTTGGACACAACGTTGGGGCGGGCTGGTCGAGGAAATCCGGCCGGGTGATGTGGTCTGGTTCTCACCCGGCGAGAAACACTGGCACGGGGCTAAAGCGACCACAGCGATGACACATATCGCCATTCAGGAAAAGCTGGACGGCAAGGTTGTCGACTGGATGGAACAGGTCAGTGAGGAGCAGTATCGCGGCGCGAGGTAAGAAACGCCGCCGCGGATTCAGATCGCTCAGCCGTTCCGTAATTCTGCCAAGTTATCCATGAGAGCAGTTCCGATCAGGCAGGCCTCGGAAGCCGGAAAAAAGTCTGCTACCAGACGCGGCAGACTTTTTCGGTGGGCTTAACCATGGGTTGGCCGGCTTTGCAGCCGAAGGCCTGGGCAAACTCGGGCATGTTGACCACTACTCCGTTGATGCGGTCGGGAGCGGGGGAGTGGGGGTCGACCTGGGCGCGCATGCGTAAGTCTTCGGGGCGTTCGTTGGCGCAGTCCCATTGGGCGAAGCCGATGAAGAAGCGCTGCTCGGGTGTGAGGCCGTCGATGGGTTGGAGGTTTTTGTCCTTGGTGGCGGACTTCCAGGCGATGTAGGCGAGGATTTCGCCGCCGAGGTCGGCGACGTCTTCGCCGAGGGTTAGCGAGCTGTTGATGTGCACATCGTCCACCACGATGTATTGGGCGTACTGATCGCGAACGCATTTGGTGCGCTCGTCGAATTTTTCACGATCTGCTTTGGTCCACCAATTTTTTAGATTGCCTTGGGCGTCGAACTGGCTGCCTTCATCGTCGAAGCCATGGGTCAGTTCATGGCCGACGGTGCCGCCGGTATCGCCGTAGTTGGGGGCGTCGTCCATTTTGGCGTCGTAGAGAGGAGGCTGGAGCACGCCGGCGGGAAAGTTGATGTCATTCATTTGGGGGTTGTAGTAGGCGTCTACGGTGGGCGGAGTGATGTCCCATTCGCCGTGGTCCACGGGCTTGCCGATTTTGGCGATTTGGCGGCGATGCTCGAACTCGGCGGCGTTTTGAACGTCGGAGAGGAAGTCGTTGCGGACGATGGTGACGGAGCTGTAGTCGCGCCATTTGTCGGGGTAGCCGATCTTGTTGCGAATGCCGTGGAGCTTGACGAGGGCCTGCTGCTTGGTCTCGGGGCTCATCCAATCGAGATTGCGGATGCGTTGCTCCATGGCGACTTCGATGCGCTGAACCATGTCCAGCGTGCTTTGCTTCAACTCGGGCGAGAAAACCTGGCGCACGTAGGCCTGGCCGAGCGCTTCGCCCAGATTGCGATCGGTGTATTGGACGCAGCGCTTCCATCGCGGCTGCAATTCCTTGGCGCCGCGGAGATACTTGCGATAGAAGTCAAAGTTTTCCTGGACGAAGGTCGCGGAAAGATAGGGCGACGAGGAATCCGCGACGTGGAAGCGCAGATACGTCTTCCAGTTTTCCAAGGGCTCGCTGGAGAGTTCGGTATTGACCTGTTTGAAGAAGGCGGGCGCGGTGACGTTGAGGATGGCGATCTTGGGGTACTGCAACTGCGTGTAGTAGGTTTGCCAGTCGAAATTGGGCGTCAGTTTCTCCAGCGCGGGAAGGTTCATTTTATTTTTGAGTTTGTAGGGGTCGCGCTGCTCGACGCGCGTCAGGGAAGCTTTGGCCAGCGCGGTTTCGATGCGCATCAGGGTTTGCGCGTTGTTCTTAGCGGTTTCCGGGCTGTCGCCCAGCAGTTCGAATATTTTCTGGACGTGTTGGACGTAGCGCTCGCGCGTCTCTTTAGATTTGGCGTCGTCTTTGGTGTAGTAATCGCGGTCGGGAAGTCCGAGGCCGCCCTGATCGAGCGAAGCGATAATCTGTTCGGAGTTGTCGGGGTCTTGATCGGAGCCGCTGCCAAAGAGGAAAGATCGATTGTAATAGAGTTGCAGGTGGGCGACCAGCGGCGCCAAGGCACGCACCGATTTCAGTCCGGCGATGGCTTGCAGTTGCGGGCGGATGGCATCGACGCCACGGGCTTCGATGGCGGATTCGTCGATGCAGGCGGCGTAGAAGTCGCCAATTTTTTGGGTGACGGCATCGCGTTGTGCGGTATTGGTGGCCGCTTGCTCGAGGATGCCGCGCAGGAAATTGAGATTGTCTTGGTACAGCTTGGCGTAGACGCTCCAGGAAGTTTGGTCGGGTGGGATGGGATTTTGCTGCTGCCAGCGGCCGCAAGAGTGTTGGTAGAGATTTACGCAAGGGTCGATGGACTTATCCATGGACGAGAGATTCAGGCTGGGGGAATACGGTAGTTCGGGTGCGCTTGTTGTTTGCGGAAGGGCTGGGGCGACGAAAAGTAGCAGGAGAGCGGTCGTGTAGAGGGCTGGCTTGATGTTCATGGACACCTTTCGTTGAGATGCTAGCGCTGCGCCCTTCTCAGTCGCGCGACCGCATTTCGACCCGGCTTGCGCTGGGGCGGTGCTACCGACGCTCCGAGTCGGCAAGGATGCCGGCGCTACCAGTTCGTGGCGCGGCTCGCTGGGGGCGCACCATAGTAGTAGGCCAGCTTGATTTTTCCAATCTGAAAAAGACGACGAGAGGCTGTGGGGCGCCTTATTATGGACGCTCTTCGGGCGAAAAGGGCTTCGAGATGAGCATTCGAATTCGTGTGGCTACGACGGAAGATGTCCCGGTGTTGCGGGGATTGATTGACGCGTCTGTGCGCGAACTGCAGGCGGGGGATTATACGGCGGCGCAGATCGATGGGGCGTTGCGGACGGTGTTTGGCGTGGACAGCCAGTTGATTGCGGATGGGACTTATTTGGTGGCTGAGGCGGATGGCGGCGGAGTGCGTAGCACTGCGGTTGAGGCTTCCGTGGGGATTGCGGGGACACAGCCCCTTCGAAGCTCAGGGCAGGCAGGAGTGGCTGTGCTACCTCGGATTGCCGGATGTGGCGGGTGGAGTAAACGGAAGACTTTGTACGGTGGTGACCGGTGGACGCAGCGGGAGGATTCACTTTTGGATCCGTTGCGGGATGCGGCGAAGATTCGGGCGTTTTTTGTGCATCCGGCTTGGGCGAGGCGCGGGGTGGGGACTTTGATTTTGGATGCTTGTGAGACGGCGGCGCGGGCGGCGGGGTTTTCGCGGTTTGAGATGGGGGCGACATTGACGGGGGCAAAGCTATTTGGGGTGAAGGGATATGTTGCCGTGAAACGGATTGATGTGGCTTTGGGGAATGGGGAAGTTTTGCCGGTGATTCATATGGAGAAGCGGGAGGAGGGAAGGAAGTAGAGGAGGTAAAGGAGATAGAGGAATTAGAGGAGAGAGGCTGCGCATTTGGAGTCTGGGCGTTTGGGGCGCATCGGTGCTGCGCCCCTATAAGAGCGTGGCGAGATTTTGGCGACTGAATTAGAACTGGAGCTTGGACAGGTACTCGTAGCTGGCTTGGGGGTCGGCCAGGGATTTGGCTTCGTCGTTTTCGACGAAGTAGTGTTCGATGCCGGCTTTGCCGGAGTGGGCGAAAATATTTTTCCAGTCGATGGAGCCGCTGCCCACGTTGGCGATATGGCCGGCGACCGCGTGGCCTACCGCGCCCTCGTTGCCGCCCGGATCGGAGCCTTCCTTGCTCCAGTCCTTTACGTGAACGAGCGGGAAGCGTCCGGGATATTTGTTGAAGTAGGCGATGGGATCCTGGCCCCCGACCGTGATCCAGCAGAGATCCATTTCCACTTTCACGTTCTTGGGATCGGTCTCCGAAAGGATGTAGTCGAAGGGGAGTTTGTCGAGGCCATCGACTTTTTCAAATTCAAATGAGTGATTGTGGTAGCAGAACTGAATTCCGGCTTTTTTCGTCTGTTCGCCTACGCGGTTGCAGGATTCCGCCAGGCGCTTGTAGCCATCGGCGGTGCGCGATTTGGCATCGAGATACGGGCAGACCAGGAATTTCTGACCGATGATGTGCGCGCCGTCGATGATCTCCTGCAAATTGGTCTCGAGCGTCGACACCTTGGCTATGGCGTTAGGCACCGGCTGCATTGGGTGATGCGCGGAAGGCGAAGTGAGGCCGTTCGAGTCGAGGAGGGCGCGAACTTCTTGCGGAGTCTTGCCGAAATATCCCGCGAATTCGACTTCTTTGTAGCCGATTTTCGCGACGCCGGCGACGGTCCCGTCGAAGTCATGTTTCATGAGCTCGCGTACGGTGTAGAGCTGGAGTCCTACACGATCGATGTGGTGAACGGAGGCGGCGCCCCACGCGGAATTCGCGGTGGCGGCGACCACGGCGGTGGCGATCGATGATTCGATGAAAGTTCGTCGGTTCATGGAGTTACGTACTCCTTCTTGTAGGCGCTTCTAAGCGGCGGAGGGAGTATACAAAAAAATCGGGCGGCGCTTGAGAAAAAAGCGCCGCCCGGAGCCGGCCGGATGCCCTTCGCAACTCAGGGCAAGCCGGCGCTACAAGTGGGTTAGAAGTAGAAGCGCAAGCCAAGCTGCATACGGCGCGGCGCGTGCGCGCCGGTCAGATGCAGGAAGCTGGAGCTGTCGAGGTTCGCGCCGGGATCGGCAGTGTCCAGCGGAATGGCATTCGTACCCTGGGCTTGGTTGTCAATCTGATCGAACTGGGTGTGGTTGAACAGGTTGAAAATTTCCCAACGGAATTCGAAGCCCATTTTTTCCTTGATCGCGAAACGCTTGAAAGCGCCAGCGTCAAAGTTCAAGCGGCCGGGGTAGTTCAAAGTGTCGCGCCCGACATTGCCAAAGGTGAGGCCGGTGGGAAGGCCGAAAGCCGCGGGGTTGTAAATGACCGGCCCGCGGACATCGGGAAACTCGGTCTGCGGCAAGCTGGCGTAAGGATTGCCGACCAAGTCGGGACGCGAACCGGTGCCGACACCATTGCCGACGCCGGCGTTGTCGGCGTAGGTGGTGCCGTTGGTCACGCTGAAGGGAAGGCCCGACTGAGCGACGGTGATTCCAGAAATCTGCCAGCCGCCGAGTAGCGTGTGCGTCAGGCCCGATCCTTTAAAGAAGGGCAAGCCGTAGACGTAGCTGAGAGACAGGTTATGCCGCATGTCGAAGGTGGAGCTTGCCCGGTTCGCCGCTATGTCGTACGAATTTACGAAAGCGGTGTCGCCGCGGTCGGACGAGTCGTCGATGGAGTGGCTGTACGTATAAGCCATGCTCAACGTCAGATCGCCCACGGTGCGTTGCGCGGCGACCTGGAGAGCGTTGTAGATGGAGTTGGCCTGGTCTTCCAGTTGGGTGATGTTGCTGAAGCCCGGGTAAGCGGTGCGGAGCGGATCCGGGTTGTTGCCGCAAGCGACCCACAGATTTGGCAATGCCGCGGTTGGCACGGGCGTGCCGTTACCGAGCGTAGCGGAAGTGGGGAGGCCGTTGGCGTTGGTTACAAAGTTTCCGCAATCGGCAGCCACAATGGGCGTTCCTGCCGCGTACGGATTGTTTGCCGCGGACACCGGGAGCAACTGGTTTGAGTCGTCCACCAGGGTCAAGTGCGTACCCTTGCTGCCCACGTAAGCGACGGACATCACGATATGAGCGGGGAGTTCTTTCTGAACGTTCAAGTTCCATTGCTGCATGTAGGGCCAGATAGCCCGATTGGGTATGGAATTGACCGACAGAGGAAAGAGAAGTCCCCCGCCGCCGATGTTGTTGTATCCCACGACGTTGAACTGCGATGAAGTGAGGGCGCCCGGTGGGGAACCTTCCAGGGATTCGGTGTTGGCTTCGTTGCCGTTGGTGTGCTCGAAGAAGATGCCGTAGCCGCCGCGAATGGCCATTTTGCCGTCGCCTTTGGGATCCCAGGCGAAGCCAATGCGCGGAGCGGGATTGAATAGGTGACCCTTCAAGCAGCCGGCGTACGAAGACGGGCCGACGGTGGCGGTCGCGAAGCCAGGAACGGCGTAGGTCCCTCCCTTGCCGCCGCACTGGATAATGCCGTTGAGTGGGTTGCCGGTGCCCGGTTCGAGAGCCCCCGCGCTGCCGGTGACGATTCCCGCGTTGTCGATGCTGGGAGAAGCGCCGGCAACGAAGGCGGTGGGTTCGAAGTTAAAGGCGTCCTGGTATTTCTCGCGATAGGTTCCAAAGAGGCTGACACGCAAGCCGAGGTTCAGAGTGAATTTCTTGGTGAGGCGCCAGTCATCCTGGAAATACGGCTCGAGGATTTTGTAGCGGTTGTAATACTTCACCGTGGCGTTCCACTGTTTGTAGCTCGCGATATTGCCTTCCAACAAATCGGCAAATGCATTTCCCGTGCTGACGGGCGACGAGGTGTCGAAGGTCAGAAGCCCCTGGACGTTTGCGGTACTGTCTTCGTTCTTTTGCGCGGCCGCGAAATAGGCGCCGAACTGGAACGTGTGGGTGCCGACGATCTTGGTCACGTTGTCGCGATAGGTGTAGGTGGGATTGGCGTTGTTCCAGGGGAAGTATCCGGTGTCCTGGCCGAAGCTGCCTCCGTAGGCGAGGTTGCTTTGCAGTTGAATAGCCGGCAGCTTTCCGCCGAAATCGTTGTCGAAGAGCGAGCCCATCGCAAACCCGGTGGGAACCGGCGGGAGATTGACGGCTGTCAGGAAAATGTGATCGGCGGTGTAGCTGGCCACGAATTCGTTCAGCAGGGAGGGCGTCACATTTGCAGTGAGACGCGCGACGAAGCTCGTTCCTGGGCCAACGAAGTTGGTATTGATATTGTTGAAGCTGGAAGTTCCAATACCCCAAAGAGGATTGGGATTGATTGTTGACCAAGAATCGTGAATGTAGCGGAAGGTCAAGCGATACTTGTCGTTGATGTTGTGGTCGATGCGGACCAGTTCTTCGCGCCAGGTGGTGGGAAGCGAGACGGTCTGGGCGAAGGCAGGGAAGCCGGCGTCGGTGGTGTTGGGAACCGGAATGAGCGACTCGAGGGCCTGACCAACTGGGCTAATCGGCACCGCTGCGGGATTGGGAACGTTAGGACAGTCTGGGCCGGGACACAGGTCCGAAAAATTCCCGCTGCGTTCGGCAACGGAAGGAACGTTTTGCTCGATCGCATTTGGATCTTTCTCTCTGCGCCATTCCTGAGAAAAGAAGAAGAAGGTCTTTTTCTTGTCGGCGTTGTAGTGGTGGGGGATGTAGACGGGACCGCCGATGGTGTAGCCGAAGTCATGCTTTTTGTAAGGTGGATTCGGGTCACCCGGTTCGCCGCCCGATTCCCATGGCTTGGCGTTAAAGAAGTCGTTGCGCAGGTACTCGAAAGCGCTGCCGTGGAAGGAACTGCCTCCTGACTTGGTTTCGACTTCGATGGTGCCGGAGCCGTTTCGGCCGTATTGCGCGCCGTAGGTGGAGGTCAAAACCTTGAATTCGGCAATGGCTTCGATGTTGGGATAGACGTTCAACGTGGAATTGCTGCCGTTGTCCATGTTGTCGCCGCCGTCCAACTCCCAGTTGTTATACTCGGTACGGCCACCGTTCATGCTGTAGGCGACGTTGCCATTCACACCGACGGTGCCTTCGTCCTGGTTGGTTTGGCTTACGACGCCCGGGGTGAGCGTCACGAGCTGCGTGAAATTGCGGCCATTCAGCTCCAACTCGTTGACTTGTTTGCCGCTGATCGTGGTGCTGAGCTCCGAAGATGCGGTCTCGACCTGCGCCACGCTCTCACCGGTGACGACCACTTCTTCGGAGACCGAGCCTACCGTCAATTGCACGTCCACACGGATTTTCTGTGCCACGTCTACCACCACTCCGTGGGCGGTGTAGTGCTGAAATCCTTTTGCGGTGACGCTGAGGTCATAGATGGCACCTGGCAAGCCGGCGGCGACGTAAGCGCCGTCCGCGTTGCTGGTGGTCGCGCGGGTCAGGCCGCCCGCAGTGCTGCTGATCACGATTTCGGCGCCTGCCACGGCTGCGCCGCTCTTGTCCGTTACCGTGCCGCTGAGGGAGCCGGTGTCTTGCGCGCTTGCGAGAAACGGCAGAGACAAAACCAGCATCGCGCTAAACAGAATCTTGAGAAGCGTCGCGCCGCTGAGGGAATATAGAAAGTCGTCAGCATTGCGGGGAGAAGAATGTCCCTTCACTTTAGTACCTCCGGAGAGTCTTAGATTGAAAGCACGGACTGTGAGGGATACTGGTTCCGCGGTTGCGCGAACGAGATAGTGCTTCGCCACTCGCAGGACACAATTCACTTCAAACGCCCCCACCGCTCGACGGGAACCAGGCACCAACCGGTTATTAAAACGAGTTAATATGGCATTATTGCGTTGGTGTCAAGAAGGATTTTCGCATGTGTTCGATTAAGATTACGGGGGCTGAAGGTGGAGGGAAGTCTGACGGCCAAGGAATAACGATGTGGCCGACGCGGAGCTTGAATTCGCGGTGCTGCGACTGGACACTACATCCCATGCTGGATCCCATGATGTCGATGGTTGTTAGAGCAATCGCGGCTGGTCTCTGCCTGTTTTGGCTCGGGGGTAACTTCGCCAGCGAGGAACTCCGCGCGTCCGCTCGATCGGAGTCGGCGGAACTGGCGCAGGCGGCACCGGCCACAGCGAGCGCTCGAATCGACGCAAAGGCTTCGTTCGCGAAGGGCCAGGTTGCGCTGCAGCAAGGCGATCTGGAAAGCGCGGAAGCCGCGTTTCGGGAAGTGTTGACGGTTGACCCACAGGCAGCGGCGGCCTATTCGAATCTTGGAGTAATCGCCATCCGCCGCAAAGACTGGGATCACGCCCTGACCTTGTTGCGCAAGGCGGAAAAACTCGATCCCGCCCTGCCCGGAATACGATTGAACATCGGGCTGGTGAACTATCGTCGTGGCGACTATCCGGCAGCCGTGGCGCCGCTGGCGTCCGTGGTTCGCGACCAACCCAATTCGTTCCAGGCGCGCTATTTGCTTGGGCTCTGCTACGTCTTCACCGTGCATTATGCCGACGCGGTTTCCGTCTTGGAGCCCCTGTGGCCGCAGGCATCCGATAATTTTATGTACCTTTACGCTCTGGGAATCGCCGCGCACAATGCCGGCAAGAAGGAACTCGACGAGAAGGCGCTGGCGCGCCTGGTGGACGTGGGCGGCGACAACCCGGAATTCCATCTGATTCTGGGGAAGGCCTACCTGAACCGCGAAGAACCCGAAAAAGCCCTCGTGGAGTTACAGCGCGCCGAGAGTGCGAATCCAGACATGCCGTTCCTGCATTTCGGACTCGGGATCGCGTACATGCGCACCAACAACAACGACCTCGCGGAAGCGGAATTTCGCAAAGAGGTCGCGGTCGACCCGGGTTCGGCCGACATTTACGAACAGCTTGGCGAATTTTATTTGAAGATCGGAAAGGACGAGGAAGCCGAAAAGGAATTTGACGAGGCGCTGCGGCGTAACCCGAGAATGCCGGCGTCGCTTTTCGGATTGGCTAAAATTCATGTCCGCCAGGATAAGTACCAACAGGCGTTGCCGGAGATCGATCGAGCGGTGCGCCTCGCGCCGGAGAGCCAGAACCTGCACTTCATGCGCGGGCGCATTCTGCTGAAGCTGGGACGCCGCGAAGAGGCGCAGAAGGAAATGGCTAGTGCCAAGACACTGATCGATACGTCGCACGACAAAGAAAAAGAGCCCGGCGCGATGGACGAGGACCGCGTACGGAATCCCGAGCTGGCGCAGCCCCCCCAATAACGAGGCTTTTTTGGGGGTCGGCTGGCCGGCCCGCCGCGAAAATTCTGCCGTCTACAGCGGGGGTGGTTGCCACGGGCCGCGGGCTTGCTCGATGCGCTCCGCGACGGCCAGGACGAGTTCTTCTTCGTGCGGACGTCCGATCACCTGAACGCCGATCGGCAAGCCTTCGGAGGATAGGCCGACGGGAACGGAGGCGCCTGGAAATCCGGTGAGGTTAAGCCATTGCGAATAACGCATGGTGTCGCGATAACAATGTTCGGCGCCAGGTCGATAGGTGCCTTCGCCATGACGGAACGCGGGCGCCGAGGAAACAGGGGACAACAGGATAGGAACATCGTGCAGCTGAGCAAGAATTTCGGCGCGCACGATATCGCGCTGAGCGCAGGCCGACAAAAGCGCGTCGAGTGTTACGGGACTCTCGGAGGCCGTGTAGAAAAAATAGTCTCGTAGTATGGGGCTAAGTTGATCCTCATGGCCGCTTACGGTCGGCTTAAGCAGGTGCGCAACCACCGGGGCGAAGAAAAACCACCACAGATCGAGCGCGCGGTCGAGTCCAGAGAGTTGCACGGGTTCGATCGCGAATCCTTGTCCCGCGAGAAGCGTCGCCGCTTTTTGCACCACGGATTTCGTTTCTGAGGAAGCCTTGCCGAGCGCACTGCTCTCCAGCAGGCCGATCCGGAATCCCTTCATCTGTTCATCGTTCGCGATGTCTCGTATCGGCACCGGAGCCGACAGCGCATCTCCAGGATCAGGCCCAGCCATGACCTCGAATAAGGTGTAAACATCCGCGATCGTTCGCGCCATCGGCCCTACGACGCCGAGCCACGAAAGTACTCCGGCACCGGGAGGGAAATGTCCCGTGGACGGCACCCTTCCAGGAGTAGGTTTCAGTCCACAGATTCCCGAAAAATGGGCGGGGACGCGAATCGAACCGCCGCCGTCGCTTCCCACGCCGCCGAACGAGCAACCGGAAGCGATCGCGGCTGCCTCGCCGCCGCTCGAGCCGCCCGGCGTCCGCGAAAGATCCCACGGATTGCTGGATTTTCCCGTCAGCAGGTTGTTGCTTTCGTACGCCATTAGCATTTCGGGGGTATTCGTATTGCCGAGAATAATGGCGCCGGCGGATCGCAGGCGTGCGACTAATGGAGCGTCGCTCCCCGCCACATAGTCTTTTCGAAGCAGCGACCCTGCTGTGCAGGGCCACCCCGCCACGTCGATATTGCTCTTAATCGTGAGCGGCACGCCGTGCAGCGGACCCAACTCATCGCCGCGCGTTATCGCTAGGTCGGCAGCACGCGCTTGTTTGCGAGCGCCTTCGGCATCCAAATGCGCGAAGCAATGCAGTTGCGGCTCGCACTTCGCAATTCGCTCCAGCGTTACGTCAACGACCTCCGTCGGTGAAATCTTGCGCGACTTGATGCTGGTGGTAACTTCCGCGATCGTGGAATAGATGGGAAAGCTCATAAATTTGTCCCGTGAGCGTACGCGGCAGCCGTTGGCGGGTCAAGGCCAACAGGTTGCGCAGAGAAGCCGCCAGTGAAAACGATTGACGATGCCGAAGCGAGCCGGGAGAATCAAAGCAGATACTCTTCGCTGAGGGTCGTGTGGCGCCGAGTTCGCGAGTTAAAGAAAGAAATCCTTGATGCCAAGATTGAATGCGCGCACAGCTTCGTTCGTGATTGCCGGCGCTCTGGCAATATGTGCCGTCGCCACCTTTTCCGTGCGTTCCCGATCCGCGCGCGCCGAGGATAAACGTGCGGCGTCTGAACCTGGTCCCGGCGCACAGAACAACGCTGCCGGCGCGACGGACGCCTTGCGCTTTAACACGCTGGGCGTCGCGTACATGAACCAGCAGAAGTTCGCCGACGCGCAGAAAAAATTTGAGCAGGCGTTGGCCGCCGACCCGAAATTTGCTGTTGCGCGCCTCAATCTGGGCGTCGCGCTCCTCAGCCAACAAAAACTTGATGCGGCCCGCACGGCCCTCGAGGAGGCCGCCCACCAACTGCCGCAAGATCCCTACGCCTGGTACAACCTCGGGCTTGTCTATAAGGACTCGAGCGAAACGGAAAAGGGAATCGCCGCATTCCAACACGTCACGGAAATCACACCGGAAGCTGACGGCTTCTATTTTGTAGGCTATTTGCAATCGCAGGCGCAGCACTACGATGAGGCCATTGCCGCTTTCCAGAAAGCGCTTGCCGCTTACCCATTTCACGCCTCCGCTGAATTTGGCCTGGCGCGCGCGTACCAACGCAAGGGTGACGCCGCCGCGGCACGCGAGCACCTGGCGCGCTTCCAGAAAATCACCGCCGAACACTTGGGTACGCCGTTCGGCGCAGGCTATGGCGACCAAGGGCGCTACTCCCTCGCGGAACTTGCGCGCAGCCCGGCAGCCGCGGCTCCGGCCGCCATCAAAGTCACCTTCAAAGAGCAACCGGTCGTTGCGGCCGCAACCAGCGCCAGCACCGCTTTGCCAGCGAGCACCGGTGCCTGCTTCCTTGACTATGATGGCGACGGCAAACCCGATCTCTTCCTGGTGAGCGCCGTCTCCGACGGAGCGAGTCGTCTGCTTCACAATCTCGGCGGCGGACATTTCGCCGATGTCACGCACGCCGCAGGGATCGCGCTCACCGGCAGCGGGCTGGGCTGCGCGGCTGGAGATTTCGACAACGATGGCCACACCGATCTTGCCGTCTGTCTAAGCGATGGCGTCCACCTGCTGCACAACAAAGGAAACGGCAAGTTCGAGGATGTTACCGAAGCCGTCGGTATCCGCCGCGAAACTGGTTGCGTTGGCGTCACCTTCGTTGACTACGATCACGACGGCGATCTCGACTTGTACGTGACCAATCAGCCCGCCGCGTCCCCTTCGTCCCAAACCAGCGCTCACAATGTTCTCTGGCGCAACAACGGCAACAGCACCTTCACCGACGTCTCTGAGGAAACCGCGCTTAATTTCGACGCCACCGGCGCGGGCGTCGTAACTACCGATTTCAACAATGATCGTGCTATCGATTTCGTTTTCGCGGGAGGCACGGCGGGCGCCTCAATCTATTTGAATCCGCGCGAAGGCAAATTCACGCCTTCAACCGCGATCGACTTCAAGAAAGAGAATCTACCTCCTGCCCTCGGTGTCGTTGCTTTCGATTTCGACAAAGACGGCTGGATGGACCTCGCGTTCACACACGCAGGGGCGCCGGGGATCAGCCTCTGGCGCAACGTCGAGGGCAAGCGGCTCGAGCGGGTGAAGCTGCCGGATGTTTCCTGGGAGCGCGGCTGGGGAATTGCGGCCCTCGACTACGACAATGACGGCTGGCTCGATCTGGTCGCCGCCGGAGAAACCTCCAGCGGCGGTGAATTGCGTTTGTTCCGCAATCTCGGTACCAGCGGTTGGGCCGACGTAACCAAAAACGTGCATCTCGACGCTGTGAAGCTGACGCAACCCCGCGCCATCGCCGTTGCCGACATCAATGGTGACGGCAATTCCGATCTCGTCCTCACGCAGTTGGGCGCGGGGCCAGTTTTCTTGCTCAGCGAAGGCGCCAATCAACACACGTGGATGAGCATCGACCTCAAAGCCCTCAACGACAACAAAAGCGCCATCGGCACGAAAGTGGAACTCTATGCCGGCGCAATCTATCAAAAGTGGGAAGTCGCCGGCGCTTCCGGCTACCTCGGTCAAAACGCTCCTGCAATTCTCGCCGGCCTGGACACGGAGAAAAACGCCGAAGTCGTGCGCCTGCTCTGGCCCACCGGCGTGCCGCAGGACGAAATCAATCTCGCCGCGAAAAAAGTGCAGAACATTGCCGAGCTCGATCGCCGCGGCAGCTCCTGCCCGGTTCTATTCTCCTGGAACGGTCGCGAATACGAATTTATCGCCGACATGATCGGCCCCGGCGTGGTCGGCCACTGGGTTGCGCCCGGCGAGCGCGATGTGCCCGATCCGGACGAGTACCTGAAAGTTGCGGCCCGCAGCGTCCGCCCTCGTGATGGTCTCCTGAGTTTTCGCTTCATGGAGCCGATGGAGGAAACCGTTTATCTCGATCAGGTGCGTTTGCTGGCCATCGATCATCCCGCCGCCTACGACGTGTATCCGAACGAAAGATTCGTCAGCGCGCCGCCGTTTCCGGAGTTCCGCGTGATCGCCAGCGACAGCAAGGACTCGCACGTGCCGGTTGGCGCGTGGGACGATCTCGGCAACGACGTGCTGCCCCTGATCTCCAAGCACGATCGCAAGTACGTCACCAGCTTCGAAGGGCTGCCCTTCGCCGGTTTCGCCAAGCTCCACTATCTGGAGCTCGACCTTGGCGCCTGGGACGCGAACAAGCCGCTTCGCTTGATCCTCGATGGCTACACCGACTATTTCACCGCCACCTCGATGTATTCCGCGGATCAAGCCGGCATTAAAGTGATCGCGCCGTACGTCGAAGCGCAAGACGCGCACGGCAAATGGATCCGCGTCGTTGACGACATGGGTTTCCCCGCGGGTCTCGCACGAACCATGGTGAGCGACTTGACAGGCAAGCTCCCGCCGGGCACGCGGCGCATCCGCATTGTCAACAATCTGAAAATTTATTGGGATGCGGTCCGCATCGACCAGACCCCCGACGCGCACGACATCCGTGTCTCGGAGATCCCGCTTGCAAACGCCGCGCTCGACTATCTCGGCTACCCGCGCGAAATACGCCTGACGCCCGCCAGCGACACGACCTACTCCTACTCACAACGCAGCATGACGGGTCCCTACGCGCACGCCGCGGGCAACTACACCCGCTTCGGCGATGTGCGCGATCTCCTGACGCGGTCCGACGATCGCTTTGTGGTGTTCAGCTCCGGAGAGGGCGTGAAGCTAGACTTCGATCCTGCCAAGCTGCCCGCATTGCCTTCCGGCTGGGTCCGCGACTACTTCTTTTATGCCGACGGCTTCGAGAAGGATCTCGACTTCTACGCCGCGCACGCTTTCACCGTCGAGCCACTGCCCCGCCATTCATTGCTTTCCTATCCGTATCCCGCGGGCAAGGACTATCCCGCCGACCCCGACCATCAACGATATCAGTTGGACTACAACACCAGGCAGCGGTCCGATCGTCTTCCGCTCGACCTCCGCTATCACTATTCACCAAATTGACCGGCGTTTCGGTTTGCAGCTTCGATCGCGGTCAGGGAATTAGTCCTTTTCCGCAAGCAGGGAATCGTTTATTGCGGCGAGTTCCTTCTTCTTCGCCTTGTCGACGTCCGGAAACGCGAGATCCAATTGACTGAGGGCCTCGACGATCGCCGACGCCACGATCAATCTCGTAAACCATTTATTGTCGGCGGGAACGACGTACCACGGCGCATACTTCGTAGCCGTGTTCTGAACCATCTCCTCATACGCTTCCTGGTAGTCTTTCCAGAAGCCACGCTCCTTGATGTCATCCATGGAAAATTTCCAGTTCTTGTTCGAATCCTCCAGCCGCTCCAGGAACCTTTTCTTCTGTTCTTCCTTCGAGATATGAAAAAAGAACTTGCGGATCATTACACCGTTCCGGGTCAAATACCGCTCGAACGCATTGATATCCTCGTACCTTTCGTTCCAGATGTGCTTTGTCACCAGCGGGTCTGGCAGCCGCTCATTTTTCAATATCGTCGGGTGCACGCGCACGACCAGCACTTCCTCATAATACGAGCGATTGAAAATCCCGATCTTCCCGCGCTCGGGCAGCACCTTCTGGCAGCGCCATAGAAAATCATGGTCCAGTTCTTCGTTGGTGGGCGTCTTAAACGGGTGAACGTCGCAGCCTTGTGGATTCACGCCTGACATCACGTGCTTGATGGCGCCGTCTTTGCCGGCCGCATCCATTCCCTGAAAAATCAGCAGCAGCGCCCAGCGATCCTGCGCGTAAAGCTTTTCTTGCATCTCGCTGGCCATGGCACTGCTTTGTTCGAGCAGCTTCTCGGCGTGCTTCTTGGATTTCACTCCATTCGTGTCGGCCGGGTCGAAGTCTTTGAGCCGGAATTTGCTGCCTTTCGTGATGCAGTAGGGCTCGGCAAGGCGGGTTGCTTCCGCGATGAGTTTGCGCTCTTTCATAAGCTGCAGTGTAGTACAGCCGTGTGGGTCAGAACAGCGAGCCGATCGCCCAGCCAAAGGCGGAGAACGGGTCGCGCGCGTGAAACAAAGATCCATCCGGCATTGGCAGCCAACGGTCCAGCCGCAACACGTTAAACGCGTAGTAGATTCTCACGGGTACGCCGACTCCGGGCACTGTCCACTGCAGTTGGATGCCCGTCGACGCATGTAGAATTCCATTCGTCGCATCCGCGAGCGTCGGTCGCGCCGGGCCCGGCCAATTCATCAGCAACGTGCCCGAGCCCAAATCGAAAAAGCCCGCTGCTTCCGTGCTGTCAGAAAGTTTTGCGCGGTATTCCGCGTTTGCGGCGCCGACTAGATTGGCCCCCGCGGGAGTTGCCGAGTACGTCGTTGCACCGGCCGGCGAAACCGAAGAAACGACCGCGTCCGGCCCCAACTCACCCGGGCGCAGTCCCCTTACGAAATCATCGCCCGCAAACAGGCGTGCGTAGAATGGCAAGTCGCCGGAATAACTCCCTACGCCGGTGAAACTCGTTCGAAATGCCCAGGAATTCTGGCGATTGAAGATTGGGTCAGGCAGGATACGCCCATACTCCTCCCTGGAACGCACGAGGTTCTCGCTGCCGCCCAGCCAGCCTCCAGAAACAGAGTCCGCCACCGTGATTCGTTCGTCGCCGGTATTGTGTGTCCATCCGAGTCCAGCCGAGCGGCTTGACGTTTCGGCAGGCGCATCGCTGACCGTAACTCCCGTGAGACCCGCAGGCAGCGCAGGCGAGTATTGCGTTTTGGCCAGCGACAAATCGTATTTCACGCTGATCGAGTCCGCGTTCGTCAGCGCGTAGTTCCACGCCGCATCGACGCCCTCGCTCTCCTGCTTGAAGAATGGACCTTGCACGCTCCCCGACAGACGTGGGCGGAGAAATGTGTTGAACACAGAAAGCGCGAGCGCCCCGCGCGATCCCAGAAAACCCTCCTTGGCAAATCCAATCGCCAACTGCAAACTCTCCGGCCCTCCCTCGATGTGTGAGGAAAGAAGTTCTTCGTGGTCGAGCAGGTTGAACAATGTATACGCGATTCCCAGCGTGCTGCCGAACTGGCCGTGGCCTCCGGTCAAAAACGCGCGTTGTTGCCCAAGTTCCTCCACCCGGATCGTTACGTCCGCCGTATGAGCATCTTCGTTTGTGTCCACATGAATATCTTCTTTCTTGATCGGCTTGAAATAACCGGTTCGCGCCAGGCGCGCCAATCCTGCTTCCAGCAAACGATCGTCGAACGGCGCTCCCTCTTTCAGGAGAATGCGGCTGCGGAAATAGCGGTCGGGGAAGTGCTGAATCCCCCGGAATTCCAGGCGGCGCACCGTATAAGGCGGCGTGAGGCTCCGATCGAGCACGATTCGCACGGTGCCAGGCTCCGACTCCAGTGTGCGAAATGCCTCGACGTTAAAAAAAGATGTCCCTTCACTTCGCCGCGGTTTTGGCTGCACGTGCGCCTGCCACGCCCGGCGAAGGTTCTCAATCTCTCGCGCAGAGTAAGGATGTCCCAAGGGTGCCTCGGTAAGAGCGACCAGCGATTTGTTGCGACGCGTCACCCCTCGGGCAAGTTCTTCACCAGTCCCGACGGATGCGACTCGGTACAAGGGACCGGCTTCAACTGGGATTCCGACATCGAGCCGCGTCTCAATCACCTTTCGCCGCCATGGAACCCATCGGCGAGAAGACTCTTGGTATCTCGAGACTTGCGCGTTTCCAATGCGTGCTTCCGGATAACCATGATTCTGGTAATAGGCAAGCAGCCGTTCGCGGTCGTCTTCAAATGCTCCCCGGGTGTACGTGTTCTTCCCGCGCAGACTCCCGAACAGCCCGCCCGGATGTATCTCCCGCATTTGCCCCCGCAAAACTTTCGCCGAGACCTCGGAATTGCCGTCAAACCGCACTCGTCCCACGACGAGATGCGGGCCGTCGGCAATCTCAAAACGCACGCGAACCGTTGCATTCGCTATCTCGGCTCGATGTATTTCCACGCGGGCTTCTGGATGCCCCAAGCTGGCGAGAGCTTCCTCAATCACGCCGGCGATCTCGTGTAGGACCAACGGATTCTCCGGTTCTCCCAACTTGGGTCCGAATTTCTTATCTTCCAGCAGCTTGTCGATCTGGTGAGCCGAGAGCAGTCGTGAACCCGCGTATGCAACCTCGGTAAGAAAAGGATTTTCCTGCAGCTCGAACCGCAGGCGCACGTGCCGCCCGCTTCCTGCGGAAACTTCTGGTGTCGGGCCCACACTTTCAACATTCACGCGAATCGACGCAAACCATCCCAATTTCGCGAGGCTGCGAACGTCGCGCGTAACTAAGCGGTCGTCAAATCGCTCGCCTGCGCGACTCGCGATTTGCATTGTTACCGTTTGAGGAGAGATTCGACGAAGCCCGGTACACGCGATCTCGTCGACGACGGGAGCGTCGGCGTTCTCAATCGACGGGTGGGCAAACTCCTCCACCCGCGGAGGATCTTCTGTCTCAGTCGCGTGTGCCACCGCTGCAAGCAGCGACACCACAAACGTCGTTACCATGACCTGGCGTGTGCCCATCTCTCCTCGCACCAAGGAGGATGACTACACGCTACACGGATGGCTTAATCCATCGCAGGGTTGTCTTGAGGTGAAGAATAAGAACCGAAAGGCCTCTGCCCTTGCTGTTTGCATCGACACTTTGCTGTTCAGCCCAAGAAAAAGGCCCGCTCCGCACCGCGGAACGGGCCTTCAAGTGACTATCAGCCACTCTTTACAGATATAGGGCGGCTGCGGCCTACTCGAGCTTTGTGACCACACCTGTTTCAGGATTGAGGAACGCCTTGTGCGTCCCAGGCTGCGAGAAGTCAAACATGTTCAACAACGATCCCGCGACCGCGTCGCGCGATCCGTTGCCGATTCGCGGCAGACCCCAGTTATCCTCGATGAAGCGAATTACGGAAGACTGATCGGTCGTCGAATGATCCACGAAATTGATCTTCGCGTACGGAGAAATCACCAGCAGCGGTTGCCGCGGACCATACCCGCAACGCCCGTTTTGAATGGTTCCTTGCGCATTGATGGCTTTCGCCACTCCGCAGCTTCCGGGCGCGGTGAGATTGTCGTCGGTTACGTTTGATTGCCCGATGATCGGGCCTAACTGGTGGTCGTACCAGCCGTCTGAGTCGTCGTAGAGGATAATCACCGCTGTCGAACTCCAGAATGGCGTGTTCTCCAGTTCGTTGATCGTGCTTACGACGAAGTTTTGCTCATCGATCGGGTCAGAGTATCCGGGGTGTCCGTCCTGATAAGCTGCTGCTTTCAGGAAGCTGACCGCCGGCAGATTTCCGGCCTTAACAGCGGCCCAGAAGCTGGTCAGGTCGTAGTTGTGATTCGCCTGATCCGTGGTGCCCACCGCGGCTGCCGAGGTCGGCGGCAAGTGATGCGGATTCGCCGTCTGCGCGTAGTATTGGAAGGGCGAGTGGTGAGGGATGTAGTCTCCGTCGCTCGATTGTGTCGTGGCGTCGTCTCCTGCCAGGCCAACGTGGTGTGCGCCGCAAACTGCGAGGCCGTTCAAGGTGCTCGTCGGCGTGAACCCGCCTTGGAACCAGCCCCAGGTCAAGCCCTGCGCGTTGAGCAAGTCGCCGATGTTCTTGCCGGTCATCGTGACCTGCGTCGCGCCTGCCAGCCCCGGCGTCGTCTGTGTGCAATCATCCAATTGCGGACGCGCATCGCCGATCAGCGCACCGGTCGTTGCTCCACCTGCGATACTGCCGACGGCACTTGCGGTTTTACCGCTCGCGGTCAACGGCACGAGTGTCGCTTGGAAGGTGTTTCCCGAGATCAGGTTGATCGCTCCAACGGCGGAAGGGCCGAAGTCCGTGCCGAAGGAGTTGTCATTCATCGAAAAGTGTTGCGCATAATTCCACATGCCGGTCACGGTGTTGCCGTCGTAGTAGCCCATCACCACTCCGGTTCCCATTCCGACGTCGTTGCAACCCGGACCGCCGGTGCCTACCGCTTCCGGAAACTTGTCCATCAAGCCGGCATCAAACGCCTTCTGCTCGTCGCCGTAGTCGTGATCCTGGTCGCAGGTGACCGCATCGGCCGGTGACAGGCGGAATGGGTTTGTCGAATTCGGGTTATTCGTGATCAGGCCCGCCGCCAGCAAATTGTTCACCGTCGGAGTCCCGCTCCTCGCTTGAAAAGGGGTCTCTCCGTTCGGATTCATGGCGTACGGGTAAGTCCCGAAGTAATGGTCGAACGATTGGTTCTCTTGAAAAATAACGACCACGTGCTTGATCGGCGTATTCGTCGGGGGAGTCTGCGCCTGAATTCCCGCCGGCGCCAGAAGCGATAGCGACGCGATCGCGGCCAAGGCACAAACGTGCTTAGGGTGCTTCCGATTCTTCATCTACTTGCTCCTTTGATGGATCCGCAGTTTTTCGAAATCACTCTAGATTTGGGGTGAGACGTGAAGACGGGTCGGCGCACGTCCCAAAGCGTCGCGGGCCACTTTCCCGCGCTCAGACTTGTAATCTGTCTTTGTTAGCGCCAGATGAATACAGAATCAAAACCTGATGGCACATTGTAAAAAATCCGCCGCCCATCAATCAGGGGTCGGAGCTTTAGCTCCGACATGAAGGCACCCTTTCAAAGGGCCTTAGCCCCGGAAGAAATGTTTTTTCGCATTTTGCTGGAGGGCAAACGTTCTGCACTTCGTGACCCATGATTTCAAGGTCGCCCGTTCACTTCGCCGCGACACCCTGCGACGCGGCAGGCTCGACTCGCAAAATCCCCATCATTCCGCCGTCTTGGTGCTCCAACAGATGGCAGTGGTACGGCAGGATCCCCACGGCATTCGGGTCGCGGAAATCCATCCGCAGCTTGATACTCGGATAGGTGGCGCTCTTTCCGTCCCAATACTCGAGGTTCACCGTGTCGCGTAAAAACGGTTCATCCACCTTGCGGCCGTTCCACTCAATCATCAGAAAATGAATCAGGTGAATGTGAAACGCATGAAACTCCTGCGTCCGGTTCTCGATCGTCCAATCTTCGACGGTTCCTTGCTGCGCCACCATGTTCGGCAGCGCCGAATTCGGATCGAATGCCTTCGGCGTCTGCCCCTCCACGGTCACGAAAAACGTCGTCGGGCTGTTCGGATCGTTCGGGTTTTCCTGCTTCTCCGAAAAATAGAGCTTCCTCTCGCGCACCGGCGCCACGTCCCCCAGCCACCCTTCTTTCGCCGCAGCCAATGGAGCAGGATTCGCCGCCAATGCCGCTCGCGGCTCGGGAGCGTCCGGCGAAACCGCGATCGTAGCGAGCGCCCGCAGCGGATCGTTCTCGCCCAGCGGCCCGGTATCCACTCCGCGCGTCACCAGACTCCCCGCCACGCCATCGCCCGGTCCGTTCACCACAAATTCCACGCGCCCGCCAGGTGGCACGACCAAGTGACTCACCTTCAGCATCGCGCGCGCCGGCTCGCCGCCTTCCGCCAGCGGTGCGCCGTCCAACCCCACAACCCCGAGCGGCTGCGGCACGCTGTTGAACAACACCTGCAAATTCAGATAGGTAATCGCGGAAGCGTTCACCACACGCCACAACTCTTTCTGCGACGGCTTCATCCGTATCACCGCAGGCGGATACTTCGGATAGGGCACCGGTACGTAATTGATCGACAAATCCTTCGCCGGTTTCCCCTCGCCAGTTCCGGTATTCAACATGTCGCCTTCGGGATCGCGCATCCTGACCTGCGTAGCCATGCTCAGTCCCGGCGGCTCCGCTTCCGGATGCACCAGGCTCTCGTCGCGAATCACAAACACGCGTTCGTGCAGCCCGGCGAGCTGGCGGTTCACCCGCTCGATTCCCTCGACAATCAGCGCCCCCGAAGCGCCACCCAAAATCTGGAACCTGCTCATCCCGTGCACATGGGGGTGATACCAATACAATCCCGGCGGTTGGCTCTCTGGAATCTGAAAGCGATATTCAAACGCCGGGTCCGATGGCTCGACCAGCGTCTTCAGCGTTTCATCCGCGTGGCACGCCGCGGGTATCGCCAGCCCATGAAAATGCAAGTTCGTCGCCGACACAACCATCGCTCCGCCCGAGCACGCATCCCGCGCGTTCCCGCTTGCTTCGTTGCCCTCATCGCCGTTCACATCCATCTTCATTGCACCGTGGTTTTGCGAAGCTCCCGCCGTTCCGCGGCTCGCCGAATCCGTGGCCCGCGCCTCATTCTTCAAATTCAAAATAAGTGTGTCGCCCGGCTTCACTCGCAGCGTCGGAGAAACTGCCCCATCCGCGGTAACGTAGCAATATCGGGCGTTCCCGCCCGAGTCCACGTAACCCCGAAACGCCAGATCCACCTTCAACACGCCATCCACGCTGCGCAAGTCCTCAGGCTCTGGAACCTCAGCGCCCTCCGTTCCGCGAAAACAACCTGCATTCGACGTTGCGCCAGTTGCTACCCGCTTCGGCGACTCCTGCCCGGAAACGCGAACTGCTCCAAGCATGCAGAAGACGCACATACCCAGCAACGCCGGCAATTTCAGCTGCAAAGTGTTTGGAATCATCAACAGAACAAAAAATCCCCAGCGCTAGAAATACTCCTCTCGTGTTACTCCCGCGTGAAAGGGATGTGAACGCCAGACGGCCACGGCGCGCGTTGACTTCGCTCTATCCCGAACCTAAGATGCCCGCTTCATGCCCAATCTGAAACCCAGAGCCAGTCGTACCTTCCGTTTGCCGCATCCGCAACCCGTTGACGCCCTCGAATACGCCCGCTTCACCGGCATTCCTACGTTCATGCGCCTCCCGCACATCACGCAGCCCGAAGAACTCGACATCGCCATCATCGGCGTGCCCTTCGACGGCGGCACCACCTATCGTCCCGGGCCGCGCTTCGGCCCGCGTTACGTCCGAGTGCAATCCGCGATCATTCGTCCGTGGAATCCAGTCCTGAACGTGAATCCCTTCGAAAAATACCGCATCGCTGACTTCGGCGATCTCCCGGTAAATCCGCTCTCGATCGAAGATACCTTTCGCCGCATCGAGCAGGGCATCGCTCCGGTTCTCGCTGCCGGAGCCCGCACTGCCTGCGTCGGACGCGACCACTCCATCAGCCTGCCAATCCTCCGCGCCATCGCCAAAAAACACGGCGGGCCCGTCCACCTGATCCAGTTCGACGCCCACAACGATCTCTGGGACGAATATTTCGGCAGCAAGTATTCGCACGGCACGCCGTTCCGTCGCGCCTTTGAAGAAGGTCTCCTTCAAGATGCAGGCGTCCTGCAAGTCGGCCTTCGCGGCCAGGTCTACGGCGAAGACGATTTCGATTTCGCGCGGAAACACAAAGTCCGCATGGTCACCGCCGAGCAATTCCACGAGAAGGGAATGCCCCAAGTCCAGCGCCACCTGAGCGCCTTCAGAAACAAACCAGTCTACATAACGCTGGACATCGACTCGGTCGATCCCGCATACGCTCCGGGCACCGGCACTCCGCAGATCGGCGGCTTCACCAGCATGCAAATCCTCCAGCTCGTCCGCGCCCTCCGTGGCCTCAACATCATTGGCTGCGACCTCGTCGAGGTCTCCCCACCGTTCGACACCGGCGAGCTGACCTCGCTCCTGGCCGCCAACCTCCTCTACGAACTTCTCTGCGTCCTCTAGATGCCCACCCTAGCCCGCAAACTCCGCCTGCACGACTACTTTGCGTTCGCGCTGGGCACCATGATCGGCACCGGCTGGCTAGTCCTGATGGACGACTGGCTAGGACGCGGCGGCCCGCTGGGCGCAATTCTCGGCTTCGTCCTCGGCGGAATCATTCTGCTACCCGTCGGTTACGTCTACGGCCAATGGGTCCTGCGTCTACCTGATGCCGCGGGTGAAGCCGCCTACACCGCCCAAGTTTTCCCGCCGATCGTCAGTTACTTCACCGGCTGGATCATGTTGCTCGCCTACTTCATCGTGTGCCCCTGGGAAGCCATCGCCCTCGGCAAAATCGCCGCCTATATTTTTCCTCAGCTCGATTCCATCGAGGTCTACCGCGTTGCAGGCGAACCCGTTTTCTTGTTCCGCCTGGTTCTGGGCATCGCTCTGACGGTTTTTCTCACCACCATCAACTACCGTGGCATCCGCTTGAGCGCCAATTTCCAAAAGGGCATGACCAGCATCGTCCTCCTGATTTTCGTTGGGCTCATCGCCATCAGCGCCGTCCGCGGCGCCCCCGCCAATTTTCATCCCGTTTTCCACTCGACGCCGCTCGTTTCGATTCTACTCACGCTACAGATCGTCCCTTATTTCCTCACTGGCTTCGAGTCC
>Ga0187855_10000290_pt1 | contig 46311 bp, 40 predicted proteins | sample June2016WEW_8_10_2_FD_132969 | JGI IMG/M metagenome (GOLD analysis project Ga0187855, IMG submission 132969) | Peatland microbial communities from SPRUCE experiment site at the Marcell Experimental Forest, Minnesota, USA - June2016WEW_8_10 | ecosystem: Environmental > Terrestrial > Soil >... | reverse complement strand
CCTTTCCGGCTCGCCCGCTTCGGTTCCGGTGGCGCAGGGCAGTTCGGGAAACTCCACCATAAGTAGTACGGTGACCGGCGGCTTTAACTCGGCCATTACCTTGTCTGCGACCGGCCAGCCCACGGGCGTGACCGTGAGCTTCAGCCCAACTTCGATTACCGGGGCTGGGACTTCGACCATGACGATGGCGGTGGCTTCATCCACAGTCATCGGCACGTACAGCATTACCGTGACCGGAACCTCGGGCAGCACCAGCGAAACGACCACGGTCTCCCTGACCGTGACCGTGCCTTCCAGCTACACGATCGGCGCAGCACCCGCTTCGGTTTCGGTGGCGCAGGGCGGCTCGGGAAGCCCCACCATTAGTAGTACGGTGACCGGCGGCTTTGACTCGGCCATTAAATTGTCTGCGTCCGGCCAGCCAAAGGGCGTGACCGTGAGCTTCAGCCCAACTTCGATTAAGGGTGCTGGAACTTCGACCATGACGATGAAGGTGGGTTCATCCACAGTCGCCGGCACGTACAGCATTACCGTGACCGGAACCTCGGGCAGCACCAGCGAAACGACCACAGTCTCCCTGACCGTGACCGCGGCAACTCCTAGCTTCACCGTCAGCGCAGCACCCTCATCGATTAGCATTGCCAGGGGTAGCTCCGGCACCTTCACAATCACCACGGCTGTTTTTAAGGGCTTTGATAAGGCCATCACCTTGTTTGCGAGCGGCCAGCCAACGGGCGTGACCGTGAGCTTCAGCCCGGATATCGTTACCGGGGCTGGAACTTCGACCATGATAGTTAACGTCGGTGAGAGCGCCGCGCTTGGAGACCACACGATCACCATAAACGGCAAGAACGGAAGTGCGACCCACACGACTACGGTCACCCTCGACGTCCTGAACTAGTGCGGGTCCATTGTGCAGAATGTGCGCAGACGACTCCAGCGAAGCAATGCGAGGCTAAAAATAGTCAGGGCTAGATAGTCAGGTCTACAGTCACGTCTAAAGGTCGTCAGGAGCCTGGCGAGATTCTGCCGGATCTTGCGGCAAGCACTTTTCAGTCAACCTTGACTGTGAGCGAAGTGAGCCAAAGGCCAACAGCTAAAAGCCAAAAGCCGCCCTCCTAATTCTCACTCTCCACCGGCTTCGCTTTCGGAGCCCGCAGCGCCTTCGCCGGCTTGCCCGGATTCGCTGGCGTGGCCGGCGGAATCGGCGGAGCCGGAGCCGCGACCGCAACCGTCCCTTTGCGGATCTCAATTGCTCCCTTGTCGCAGTTCATCACCAGCCGCGGGCCGTTCGTTCCGATCGAACCGCTGGCGCTTGATTGTCTGTCTTTATTGTCGACTTTGATTTCGTCGAACTCGCTCGTGATCTCTCCTTCGTGCGTCCGCGCATCAACTTTGATCGCCGTATTCGGCGGAATCGAAACCTGCACGTCGCCCCGGCGGTTGTCGATCTGGATATTCCCCGGTTTGTACAGCCCGACCGAGACCGTCCCGTTTACGTCTTCCAGGCGCAGGTCGCCCGACAAGCCATCGAGCGTGATGTCCTTCGAGCGCGTCTTCAGCAGCATCGGTCCGCTCAACGAATCGGCGCGCAGGTCGCCAGAATCCAGATCCATCCTGCCATCCAGGCGCGAAAATTCCATGTCCGTGCGCGCCGAGCGGAAACTCACCGTCTTGCTCACTCGAACCAGCCGAGTTTCCCGAAACTCTCCATTCACGTGCACCGCGCCATCCACATCTTCCACCGCCACTTCGTTCGCCGCGCCCTGAACGGTCACGTCGCCCTTCACATGCCCCACCCGGACAGAACCACTCTCCATGTCCAGCGAGATGTTCCCGGTGTGGTCGTTGATGTTGACTTCTCCGCGATGATGGTCAACCTCCACATTGCTGGCCATGCCCGCGATCGTCACAGCGCCCCGGCCCGAGGTGATCAGCAGTGCGGTATTGACCGGCACATAAATATCCAAGTCGGTGGTCACGCCCTTAGCGCCCGCACCCTGGGTATTGGCGTTCAGCGTGAGCACCTTATCCCCCTGGGTAATCGAAGCATCGGTTTTGACGTTGTAGCGGTCGGCGTCCTGCTGATTTTCGGCGTGAATCTTCTTGCGCCAGGAGACCTTCACCTTTTTGTCGTCCGACACATTCACCGTAATCGTGCCGCGCTCGTCATTGATGTGCAGACTATTGATGTGCAGGCCGTCGCCGCCCGCTGGCAGGGCGTTGCTGAGTTCGCCGCTGTAGTCGAACGTCGATCCGCCAAATATCTCGTCGATTCCTTCATCATCCCCAAGGTCGATGTGCTCCCCGAGGTTCTTCCAGTCCACCCGCGCCGCCTGGGTTGCAATCAGTCCGGCCATGATCAGGAACAGCATCAGGAAAACCCCACCGACGCCAATGCCGCGCACCGGCTGGCCGTAGCGCTTCGCCTGTTCGTATTCGATCAGCTTCAGCACGCCCCACAGGATCAGCAGGGCAGGCCAGAAGCGCGCGAACAGCGATCCCAGGTGGTGAATATCCATGATCCCCATCGTCCCCAGCAGGAACAGGATCCCCATCAGGATCAGTACGACCGGACCGGCAATCGAACGGCGCGGAACGCGCGGTGGCGGACTCTGCGGCATCATTGGGCTAGCCATGGTTCACCTCACCCGTCGGCGGTACAGGCGGAATCGGCGGAGCCGGCGCAGAAGGTGGTGCGGGCGGAATCGGCCCTCCCGCAATTGGTGGCTTGGCGCCAAACCCCGTGAACGGAATGTGTCCCTCCACCGATGCGCTTCCCTGCAGCAATTTCAAAGCGCCCACCACCAGCAGAATTACCGGCCAGGTACGGTGAAAGCCAAGGCCGGACTCGTGCAGGTTGCTCAGCAGGAACAAGACGCCGATAGTAATAAGTATCACCGGCCCCGAAATCCGCCGTATTCGGCAGCGCGCACATTGGCACATAGTAAAGGCCAGCTTGGGGCCGATCATCCGCCGTGTCCGGCAGCGCGAACATTGACAGTCCGGACCATGCGAACCCAGCGTGCCCCAGTTGCGCAAGAACATCCAGCCGCCGATGAAGATCAAAATCACCGGCCAGAAACGATCCATTCCGAATTCGCCCAAGCCCATGGTGTGCAGCAGGAAGAGCACGCCCAGCAAAATAAGTACGATCGCACCCATCGGAACTTTGCTGGCCTCGATCTTTGTCCCGCCGCTAAAAGTTGCCGCCAGACCGTAAGGATCAGGAGGCGGCAGGCCGGCTTGAATGGCATGCGCCGAACGCACCGCATCGACAATCTGGTAAATGTAGAAGAAGCTGATGGCGATGCCGCAGATGACGCCGAGAGCTTCGCTGTGCCCGTTGTCGCTGGCGCTAATCCCCGCAATCAGCACACCAAAGATGGCCAGATGCGCCAGTCCCTTGGCATATTGCCCGGTGTAAACCGCGCCCACGCCAAAGGGAAAAAATCCGGCAAGAATGCCAGCCACGGCCGGGTTGGGGCCACTGCCTCCCGTATGCGACGGTGGAGCAGGCGCCTGCCCCGCCGCCGCCGCTGAGAATGTTGTCGGAGCGTAGCCGCCGGGAACAAAGCCCGCCGCTCCCGCCGCAACCCCTTCCATCCTCGCTCCCAGGCAGTCCTCGCAATAGATCACGCCCCGCACCGGACGTGTACAGTTCGCGCACAGTGCCTTCCCGCAAGTGCGGCAATAGGCCACTATTGACGCATCAGCATGATTGGCGCAATTCATACAAACCTCCGATTTGTGGTCGCCGCTGCAACAGGTGAAACATCCCTGAGCGCGGCTAAAACCGGCTGGCTGTACTCCTGGGAGTAGTTGCGATCCTGTCTTTGCTCTGGTTGCCCACTGGTATTGTTCTTGCGATTCTCTTTCGGTTCCGCGGGGAGCGGTTCGGCGGGTGGGTTGGCCCGCTTCAGCTCGCGCAGCTTCGATTCAATCTCGTACACGAACCGGACATTTTCGTAGTGCTGCACCACCCAGATCTGCGCCCCATTATACGCATGCCGCAAGGCTGCCGGCCGCAGGTCGACCTTGGCGACGTCCTTCGCCTTCACGCCCGCTGCGTTCAGCGCCAGCGAGAACGAGAAGAAGATCATCCCGAACGACATCACAAACCGCGGCTGCCGCACAAAGGACGCCACCGGTCTGATGAAAGAAGCGGAGAAAGAATCCCACCGCTCCCGCACCCGCTCGCTGAAAGGAGTCGTTCTGCCGTCGGCCGTCGCCGCCGTCGCCGAAAGTGATCGTCGACTAACCACCCCACTCGTAGCCGTCAGAATGTTGCGGACCAGAACAGCCGGAGGGTCGACTGCCTCGAGCGACCGCAGCCACTTCTGCCCCGCCTGCACCTCCGCGAACAGCGGACCGCAAACCCCGCAGACCCGCCGGTGAGCCTCGAAACTCTCTTTGCGAGCCGCGCTCAACTGCCCTTTCCCGTCCCGGGCGCCGCTGTCGGCATCGCTGTCTATGACCTCGCTAAGCAGCGCTTCGAACTCCGCGCACTCGACCCCGTGCTTGCTTTCCTCTGGCATCAGATCACCTGCCTATAGGTACGTTGTAGGAGGCGCGCAAGTTCCGCTCGTCCCCGGTTAATTCGTGACTTGACGGTCCCCTCCGGAACCCTCAAAGCCGTAGCGATTTCCCGATAGTCCATGTCCTGTAAATCCCTAAGAATCACCGCCTCCCGCAGCTCCGGAGACAGCTTCTGCAAAGCCAAATGCACCATTTCCCGCGTTTCCCGGCGTTGCACCGCCGCATCCGGAGGCACCCCCCGGTCCGCGATCTGCTCGCTAAGCGGCTGAGCATCCTCACGCTCGGAAGGTGCCGAATCCAAAGAATCCGTGATCCGGTCGCCCTTGGACTTCCGGAAGTGATCCACCAGCAGATTGCGGGTAATGGTCGTGACCCAGGTCATAAACGCGCCCTTACCTGCGTCATAGGTGTTCAAAGTCCTATACATCCTGATGAAGACCTCCTGGGTGAGGTCCTGAGCGTTCTCGGAATCCCCGGCAAACCGGTAGCAGACGTTGTAAATCCGCCGGTGATAGCGCTCGACAATCTCCTCCCAAGCCGCGGCATCGCCCCCGACGCAGCGACGGACGAGCAATCCGACAACCTGGGCTTCATCCAAACCGAACTCCGTAACCGCGCAGCTTTGAAGGGGCATCGCTTTAGCGATGCCGTAAGTTTCCGAAAATCAGAACGCCCCTTCAGGGGCCCGCCCCGAGTGTCTGCCGCTGCTGGCTCCCCTTTAACAGCACAAGAGAAGTACGTTTTTGTCGAGCGGGAAGTTCCCTTGAATCATGAAGCTAGCGATTGTAGCAGGAGAAGGAAGGTCTCCCACTAGGGTTGGGTTCCCCCCGGTGGGTTAAGGTTCCCCCTGTGTTCTTTCCCCCGTGTCCTCAGTGCCCCCCTGTGGTTGGCCCTTTTCTACAGCAAACTTCTCCGGGCCTGCAGGAGCAACAAAGATCACCCGGGGCAAAATTGACGTGGACTGCGACAAATGCGATCACTGGAACGGATTTGTCACCACGACGCCGAAATATTTCTGCCCCGCATTGAGATCTTCCGACAGGATTCGCGCGCACTCACCGCGTTCGGCCGCAGCGACGATCATTCCATCATAGAGATGGATTCCGTAGGCGCGGCGTGCTTCGACGGCCCGCCGAATCAGTTCCCCATCGGATACAACTAGCTTGATCGCCGAAATCTTGTCCAGGATCGCGGTCACAGCATCGGGAGTCGCTAATGGCGAAGCTTTGTGAAGCAACGCGGATGCAAATTCGGACAAGACCTGCACCGAAATCACAAATTTCCCCGCGACCGCAGCCTCCACCAGTTCCTGCGCGACTCTCTGTTTCTCGCGATCATTGAACTGATACGCGTATACCAGCACATTGGTATCGAGAAAGTCAGCGCCGCTCATGCAGGTCTTCTCGTTTCCAGATGCGCTTCCCCATGTTGAACTGATATTTTTCGAAGCTTTCTCGAAGCGCCTCTATCTCCCGGCGCTTGCGCCCGGATTTTGCATGCTCAGCGGCCAGTTCTTGCAGATGCGCGCGCACCAATCCGGTCAGCGTAGTATCGCGCTCGACCGCAATCTTCCGGACTTCCCTGACCAGATCATCATCCAGCGAAAGCGTGATATTCATGCACCCATAATAAGGGAAACCCTTAATAAGGGCAAGCTGGACGAGGGCGGGTGGCCCGGACTTCGCGTCCATCCCAACCCCTGAAGGGTGCCCCGTCCAAGCTTCGCTTGGGCGGGTCCTTTGACTTTTTTCATCACATCCAAGCTGTGAGCGCCATCACAGACGTCTGACCCACCATGCGCGACAATGGGAACTGAATGGGGCAGTGAAGAGGTGTGCCGTGAACCAAGACGGCCCTCGAAGCTGCCCCAAAGCCATTTGCAGCGCAATTTGGGGAGCTAAGTTGAGGCGTTTAGCGGGCGTGAGCGAAGCGGGAGCCCGCTGCCGAAAATCCTGAGCGAAGCGAACGGATCTCCTAAGTCCTTATTCTGGAATATTTTGACTATAAGTCCTTTAGACCCAAAGATCTGGCGGCATTTTCTTCCTAACCCCATGATTCCAATCAGACCGGGGGTGGGGGGTACCCCACTGGCAAGCTTTGCCAACCATCGTTGGCGGGTGGCCCACATCCCTCCGGCGGGTTAGGTATTACGCAGGTTACGAATTGTCAGCAGAGAGGAAAACGGGGGGTGCCCCACTTCTCGCGCCTTTCGGTTGCCAAGACCTGCCCTACGCGAACCGCACCTTAACATCAGGCCCCTTATCCAGGTGAATGCTGTCAATAAATCGCGCCCGTCCCGTCCTCAAAGTCAGAATCACCGAGGAAGTCCGAGTCCCCTCGCCAAAGAAGCGGACGCCTTTCAGCAGCGCCCCTTCGGTCACGCCCGTCGCGGCGAAGATCATCTGCTTCCCCGGAGCCAGATCCTCCGCTTCGTAGATTTTGTTCTTGTCTTTAATCCCCATCTTCGCAATGCGCTCTTCCAGTTCCGGCTTGTCGATGATCAGCCGTCCCTGCATGTATCCGTTGAGGCAGCGGATCGCGGCCGCCGTGATCACGCCTTCCGGTGCGCCGCCCGATCCCATGACCGCATGCACCCCGGTTCCGATCACCGCCGCGGCAATGCCCGCCGAGAGATCGCCGTCGCCAATCAGCTTGATGCGCGCGCCCGCCTTCCGGATATCGGAGATCAACTTCTCGTGCCGCGGACGGTCGAGCACCACCACCACCAGGTCCTCCACGCCGCGATGCAGCCGGCGCGCGATATTTTTCAGGTTCACGGACACCGGAGCGTCCAGTTCCACCGCGTTCTTGCACGACGGCCCCACCACGATTTTTTCCATGTAGCAGTCGGGAGCGTGCAGCAAGCCGCCTTTTTCCGAAGCCGCCAGCACCGTGATCGCTCCCGGCGATCCGGTGGCGCACAGGTTCGTCCCTTCCAGCGGATCGACCGCGATGTCGATTTCTGGAACCTCGCGGCCGTCCCGATACGTTCCGCCCACCTGCTCGCCGATATAAAGCATGGGCGCGTCGTCGCGCTCGCCCTCGCCGATCACGATCGTGCCGCGCATCGGGACAGTGTCCATCGTCTTGCGCATGGCCTCCGTCGCCGCCTGGTCGCTCAGCGGACGGTCCCCTTGGCCCATGGTGCGCGCCGACTCGATGGCCGCGATCTCCACCACGCGCAAAAATTCCAGCGCCAGATCGCTTTCAATGTTTTCTCCAAAATTCTTCGCGCGCGGCTCGGGACGGGTTTGAGTGGCCATAAATTCCTCCAAAATAAATGCGACCATGAAATATAGTCTCTTCGGAGCGGAGATGGAAGGGCAAGCCTCACACCGTGGCAAACCGTCTGCTAATCTTCCTTCATGACCTCCGAACCCATGCCCGCTGAACCCACGACCCCTGACCCGACGCCCACCGAACCCGCGACCGCCGCAGCAGCGTCCAAAAACCGCAAGGAACCTGCCTATCTCTTCTCCGAGAAGCAGGTTGCAGAAAAAAGCGAACTCGCCCGGCGTTTTCTGGACAACCGCACCCGTCTGAATGAAAATGTCCACAAAGCCGACAACCTCCTCGTCAAACGCTTCTACATCCTGGATCACAACACCTACCTCGAAGGCGCTCTGCCCGCGAAATACAAGGAATTGATGGGCTTGGCTGCCTCCGCCTGTTTGCGTTGCGATGACTGCATCTGCTACCACGCGATTCAGTCCTATCGTCTGGGCGTGACCCGCGCCGAGCAGGAAGAAGCTATCAACGTGGCGCTGGTGGTAGGCGGCAGCATAGTGATTCCGCACATACGACGGGCATACGAATTGCTGACGGAACTCTACGGCTGAGTGGGCACCTCGCGCGCCCCGCGCTAAAGTCCCCGCTTGAGAAACTTCCGGAGAAACCTGGAATCCCCGGCTTTACACAATGACCAAATCACCGTCGGCAACTACCCGAATCTCGCCCGGTGCTCTTTCAAAACGCACCGGTCCATCACCACAAACATTCCCGCCTTTCGCGCCTTCTCCGCTGCGCGTCCGTTGATCACGCCTTCCTGCAGCCAAATCGCCCCAATCTTCAACTGGATCGCCTGCTCCACGATCTCATCCACATACTCTGGCCGCCGGAACACATCCACCAGATCGATCTTCTCCGCCACTTCGAGCGGCATTTCGAGCAAAGACGGATACGACTTTTCTCCGAGCGCCTCCGCGATCTGCGGATTCACCGGGATAATCTTGTATCCGGCCGCCTGCATGTATGCGGAAACGCCGTGACTCGGCCGCATCGGACTTTCCGACAATCCCACCACGGCAATCGTCTTCGTCCGTGATAACAATTCGTAAATAGGATCGGATGGCTTCAACCGCGGCTAGCCCTTTCCGCTTTTCTTTTCCATTCTCTGCTTAAACAGGCGCATCGCCGCTTTGCGAATCGTGTCCGAGACCTCTTTGTTGTCCGCCAGATTCTTCAGGTCGTGAGCCAGCAGGTTCTTCACCAATGTCAGCGAGACATCGAGAGGCGTGCGTGGGTTGCAGACCAGGTTCCGCGTGATGCAGTAATTCTTCATGAACTTCCGCTTCAGCGGAATCGTGCGCAGCACCGCCTCCAGCACATTCTTCTGCGCCGCAAAAGTTTCCACCTCGCTCTCCGAAACCTTGGGCGACTCCAGCACCGCCACCGCCACCAGCTTCGTAGCATCGCGAATCAGGATCGACCGGTCCTCCTTGCTGCCGCGCATCGCCAGCGCGATCCGGCTCTTGATGTCGAGCCTGGAAATTTTCATCAGCGCGCTGTCGCGCCTTTCCGGATGGGCTGGAATTGGTGGCCTCTTGCCATGGGCAGCGACGACGGCCCCTGCGGACTTTCCCGCTGCCGCCGGGTTCCCGGCAGCCGCGTCAGCACTGGCACTGCCAGTGGCCGTAGCGGCCGGCGGTACATCCTCACCCGCCTCGACCCCCGCGTCTCCGTGCCCCAATCCAATGGCCTGGAACGGTTTGTCTTTTTCCGCGGCCAGCTCCACCGCGTTGTCTTCCAGATACTTTGTGACCGTACTCTCGATAACGTCGCCCGGAACGCCCGCTTCACTTTCGTCCGAATCTGCTACCCGTCTGCTTTCCAGAGCAGCCAGCTTTTTTGCAATCTCGCCAAGTTCATTTGGGCGCAGGTGGGCATTCGCCTGCAATGCCTGCACCAGCCGCGGCGAATTCATGACTCGCGGGCTCGTCAACAAAGCTTCTACGGCCCAGCGCGCCCCTGCCACGGCCACCCCGTCCAGCGACTCTTCGCTCACCGCCGGATTCTCCGCCAATGCCGGCAGCAGGGAAGTCCGCAGATTCTCCGGAGAAAGAAAATATCCCAGCACCTCGGGGCTGGTCTTGGGATCGGCAGCCGCGGCCAGGCTGGCTTTCTCGTCCCAACCGGCAAGCGTTAGACGCGCCTGCTCACCAAACAATTTGTTATGGAGCGCCAGATGAACCAGGATCTCAATCGTCTCCCCAGGCGGCGCCGCGAGGGCGCCGCGCGCCGCCGAATGCATCAGGTTCGACGGAACCTCCGAATTGCGGATCAGATCAAGCATTCGCGCCATGGTTCATCTCCCCGAATTGTCTGCGGATTTTTTCTGCGCGACCTTCTTCGCGAACTCCTTCGACGCCCGCGGTTTCCTGCCCACTGCCCGCTCCAATTCCGCGACTGCAATCTCAAGTTCGCGCGTGATGCGGTTCGGGCTGCGCCGCTGATATTCGTTGCTCAAGGCGCGATAGTACCAGAGCGAGACTTCCTTCTTTCCCGTAAACCGTGCCCAGATGTTTTCCCCGTGTTGCCGGTAATCTGCCAGAATCGTGCGCACGTTGTGCAGTTTGTCCGACGCCGAAACCAGCCGCGTATTGACGGCGGCACGCTTCACTTCGCGCAGGTAGTCTTTCTTCCGCTCCAGCCACTCCGGTTTCGGCTCGCCGAACGAATCCGTACAACCCTCCACCATCTTCGCTACCCGCGGACCAAACTGCTTGCGCACCTCGCGCAGCCTCGGCATGCCGCCGCAATCCTCGACCACATCATGCAGCAGCGCCGCAATTGCCATATCTTCGTCACCACCGGCTTCCAGCACCAGCGACGCCACCGCCATCAAATGCGAGAGATAAGGCACTGCCGATTGCTTCCGCGTCTGTCCGGCGTGCTTCTCAGCGGCATAGCGAAAGGCGCGGTGCAGACGGGGTCCAAGATAAGGTGGCTTCAGCGAAATCTTCCCTCTCATTTTCATAAAACCAGAGTTCGAATCGGCGATTTTTCCTCGTGTCTCCCTGTGTACCTCTGTGTCCCCGGTGTCCCCTGTGGTAAAGACTTAGCCGCGTCCGTCTGACAATTCGAAGTGTGTCTAAGCCTTTTTCTCGCCCCGCCGCATGCGCAGATAAGCCTGCATCAAAGGCTGCAGATCGCCATCCAGCACACGATCCACGTCGCCGATCTCCAGTTTCGTGCGGTGATCCTTGATCATCCGGTAAGGTTGCAGCACATACGACCGTATCTGCGAACCGAAATCAATGTCGAGCTTCGAATCCTCAATCTTTTTAGTGACCTCGCGCTTTTTCTCCAGCTCAAACTCGTAAAGTTTGGAGCGCAGCATGCTCATCGCCTTCTCCTTGTTCTTGTGCTGCGAGCGCTCGTTCTGGCAATTGGCCACCAGGCCGGTCGGGATGTGCGTGATCCGCACCGCCGAATCGGTCGTATTTACGTGCTGTCCACCCTTGCCGCTCGAACGGTAAGTGTCTATCCGAATATCCTCAGGTTTAATGACGACCTCAATGCTGTCGTCGATCTCGGGCGAAACATACACGCTGGCAAACGACGTATGCCGCCGCTTCGCCTGATCGAAGGGCGAAATCCGCACCAGTCGATGCACCCCGATCTCGCTCGTCAAATATCCGAACGCATACTGGCCAATCACCGAAAAGGTCGCCGACTTGATTCCCGCTTCTTCTCCGGGCTGGTAGTCGTACATCTCCGTCTTGAATCCCTGCCGCTCGGCCCAGCGCAGATACATGCGCAGCAGCATCTCCGCCCAGTCCTGCGACTCAGTTCCGCCCGCGCCGGGATGAATGGTCACGATCGCGTTCAGGCCGTCGTTCTCGCCCGAAAGCAGCGTCTCGGTTTCGACTCGATCCACCAATTCGCGCAGAGAGTCCAAGTCACGCTGCAAGTCAGCCGCAACGTTCTCCCCTTCGCCCGCCAGATCGAAATAGGTGGCGATGTCGTCGGTCCGGCGCGCCAGGTCGCCTTCCAGCGACAGCATGCTTTCCAGGCGCTTGCGTTCCCGCATCACTTTTTGAGATTTTTCAGAATTCGACCACAGATTCGGATCCGACGCCTGCTTTTCGATTTCGGCAAATTGCTGGCGCAGCTTGCCGGCGTCAAAGATACTCCCGCAGGTCATGAACCTTGGTCTTTAAAGAAGTGTATTGCTGTTCCAGTTCATCTAGCATTTCTGATCACTCGTCTGATGTAATTCGGCTCAACCATCTGCTGAAGAATTCGCGCTTGATTTTGGGTGGCGCAGCGCTTCAGCGCTGCGGTGAGTCGAGTGTCTCAGCACCGGCTTTAGCCGCCGAGGAACCGCGCCTATCTTGCGCGAGTCGGAAACACAAAACGCGCCAGCAGCGCGCCTGCTGAAATTATCGCACACAGATATGCGAACCAATCGCCGTGCCGGGTGTAAAAGGTGGTACCTGAAATCAGCGCATAGGGAGCCGCCAGCGCGGTCCGAACCTTCCGCGGAGTCGCCGCCACAATCCGTCCGTAAGGATCAATCGACGCCGTCATCCCCGTATTTGTCGCCGCCAGCAGCCACCGGTCATTTTCGATGGCCCGCATTTCAGTCTGCTGCAGGTGCTGCTTCCAGGCGCCGCTGTCGCCGTACCAGCCGTCATTCGAAATGTTCAACAAAACCTGCGCGCCTTCGAGCGGTCCCCGCCGCACTTCGTCGGGAAAGATCGATTCATAGCAGATAAACATTCCCAGCCGCTCGCCTCCCGCATCCAGTGGCGTGCGCGACGCACCGCGCTGAAACTCTCCCACTTCCTTGGTCAGGCCTCCGGCAAAGGCAAACAGCTGCGGAAACGGCAAATATTCACCGAAGGGCACAAGATGCACTTTGTCGTAGCGTCCAACCCATTCACCCTGCGGACTGACCAGCGCAGCGGAGTTGAAAATCTGCGATCGTTCTTCGGCACCGCCTCCGCCGCTGCCTCCGCCGCTGTGCATTGCCGGCGTAATTCCAATCGATCCCGCCACCACCCAGGTACCAGACTGCTTAGCCAGCGCGCTCACTGCGTCTCGAAACAAGGGATCGTTCGTGTAAAACGGCGAAGGCGACTCCGGCCAGACAATCAAGTTATAGGAGACGACAAACATGTCGGGCGACCCGGCTGCCTGTTGTCGCGCGGGTTTTCCTCCGGGGGGATGTAAACTCACGGCCGTCAAGTCCCGCAGCGTGTCCTGGAAATATTCCTTCGTCCACATCGCGCCCTCGACGATTGGAATATTCGGCTGTACCAAAAGCGCGGTATGATCGGCCGGCAAACGGTCGGCCGCCACCGGAGCAGGCGCCACCAATTGCCCCGCCTGCAAGATCGCCGTCGCCATGCAAGCCGCCACCAGCAGCCGTTTCCGCTGCTCCCTCGCCACCAGAAACGCCGCCGCGAACACGCTGTTCACCAGCAGGATTTCAAACGAGAGCCCATACACGCCGGTGAGTGTAGCAATCCGCGTGAGCGCAAAATTCGCGGTCTGCGAGTATCCCAGAAGCTCCCAGGGAAACCCGGTAATGCGCGTCCGGGCAAGCTCCACCGCCGCCCAAAGAAACGGAGCCGCCACCAGCGCGCGCCGCAGCGCCGCCGCTGACCTGGCGGCTTTTAATCCAGACTTGTCTGATCGAAAGTTATCTGATCGAGACTTGTCTGATCGAGACTTATCTAATCGAAAGCCGTTTGACCCCGCAACCGCGGCCAGCAACAGCCCGAACATTCCGTGATAAAGCCCGACATACATGCAGAACAAGATCAAAGCCAGCGCAGCGGCCGGAATCGGCAACCCGCCATAGCGATGCATGGTGTCGAAAATCCAGTAGCACGTGCCGGCAAACCACAGAATCCCGCACGCGTAGCCCAGCACGAACCCCTGCCACGGCGCGGCGGGCAGCAAGCGCGCCTGACCATCCAATTGCAGAGTTTCCGGAATGCGCGCCCGCAAGATCGCGACCAGCAGCGGCGCCACCGCGACCCAGGAAACCCCATACAGTCCCGGCAGCGGAAAGATCACAACCTGCAGGGCCGCCGAAAGCAGCACCAGTCCCCACGCGCTCGAATGGATTTGCCGCACCCGCAAGGATAGCAAAGTTCCTTCCGGAGTCAGTGCAGCGCCGGCCAGATTCGCGGCGGCAGCGACTGCATCTCCAGGAATAAAGGAACGGCGCGCATCACATCTTTGATTCGTAGCGCCGATCATAACCGCCGGTAACTGGCACCCAAGAGCCATTTACACCAAGTAATGTCACCATTTAACGTCGATACTTGTCATTACTGCGCCTGAAGATAGGTTTGTGGGCCGAGTGAATCTCCGGCTCATCACGCGAAGCGTTAAATTCCCCCTTATATCTAGGTTGGCATGAAGGCGACAGAGGAGAAGACTATGCGCAAGATGAAAATGAAGACATGGATTTTCTGGGCCGTGCTCTTCGGTCTCGCAGTGGGGTCCTTGGGCACGGCGCAAGCGTCCACGTCAAAAAGCGCGCACGAGCAGCTGAACACGTTGTTGCTGGGGAAGGATGTAAAAGCTCTGGTCGATCTGCCGGCCTACAAAGATGGCGTGGATGTGTACTATGTGCCTCGGTCGAACAAGCGCACCGATGAGCGCGGAATCGATTTGGAAGAGATGACCAAGTGGCTCAAGGACAAGGGCGTGGGAGTGGACCGCGATGAATGGGTGAGTATCACCAATGTCAAAATCGACGGCGACAAGGTGGAGATCCATCTGGAAGGCGGCGGGGAAGGGCGGCGGGGCAGCAATCACGCCAACAAAATGGGGGCGTCCTACAAACGGGCTGGGGGCTCGCGGCTGAATCTGAAGTTTCAGAAAGATCTGACCGACACCGACATCGCTCCGCAAAATATCCTGACCTTCATGGCAAGACTGCTGGACGTGAGCCGCATCGAGCAGAAGCTCCAGGAGAAGGAGATGGCGCCTGAACTCCGCGCCGCCATCGAAGCGCACACCGTGCAGGAGAATATGACCTACGAAATGGTGCTGATGAGCTTCGGAGATCCCGATCAGAAGAAGGTGGACGAGAGCGACGATACGAATCTGCGCGAGACCTGGTTTTACTTGAAGAACGGGCACCGCTGGGTAGTGCGCTTTGACAATGGCAAAGTGGTGAAGACGCAAGTGTTTTGAGGCCGCCGGAAGGCTCTGTTCATATTACCGCAAGCAGTTCGCGGACGTCGGCCGTCCCTACCTTAACCATCGAACCTCGACACCCGCTCACTGCACTTTCGGCGAATCCAGGTCCGCGGGCTTTTGATCCTCCGCATGAATTACACCATCGTCTTCGGCGTAAAAGGAGCGGTGTTCGCTGTCCATCTGTTTGGGCGTCATGGTCAGCACGAAACCGTCTTTGTGCGGACGGAAGCTGACCGTGTAATCCCCGCGCTCGGTGGTGTGCGCCATGCGCTTGGTGAACGACCCTGTGCCCGCCAGCGCCTCAAGCGAATCCGTATACTTGTCATGCCGTTTCTTGTAAGCATGCTCCGCCCGGAGCACCACCCGCATGTAGCCAAGCGCCTGCGCTTCCGCCTCCGAGCGCGCCGGATCGCCCGAAAACTTCGGTTGATACGTTGTTGAAGGCTGCGCTGTCGTTGACTCTGACGCCGGTGCCGGCGCCTGCCCCGACGCTGACGCCTGCGCCAACGTCAGCCCCGGCGCCATCAAGCCCACCCCCAGAATCCCTGCAAAATACCGTCGCATCCGCCGTCGCTTCACCGCCAAACCCTCCTCTGATGCCTGATCTTGGGGGTTACCCCCGTAATTTGCATCGCTCAGCAATCGTTCCAATTCTGTGCCAATTCAGGCAAGCTTGAACAGGATGCAATCCTAACAGGGAAACCTTAATGAAAGCTGCCGTCGCTAGAAAGCCATTGATACGCGTTGCCGTAGTGGAGAGCGATCCGCTGCGGTTTGTAGGGTTCCGGGCCCTCTTTGATACTGAGCCTGACTTGGAGTTAGTCTCCGCCTCGCTGGCCGATCTTGGCCAGTTGCCGAACATCGATCTCGTTCTGCTCGGCAATCGCGGTGGCCAGAACCTGTACGACATCATGGCCAGCATGAAAGCCGTCCGTCCCGACCTGCGCATCATCGTCACCGGCTCCGGCATGGACGATGAAAGCGTCCTCAAAGCCATTGCCGCCGGCGCCAAAGGCTACGTGGACGAGGCTGCCGCGCCGGCCGAGTTTATCCAGGCTCTCCGCATCGTCCATCAGGGTTCGGTGTGGGCTCCCCGCCATGTTCTTTCGACCTTCATTGAACGCGTCAGCGCATCCCCGGGTCGCATCTTCCCCGCCGGACGCATTAGCTTTACCGACCGCGAGAAGGAAGTTCTGGAGATGCTGGTAGCCGGCCGCTCCAATAAAGAGATCGGAGCAGCCCTCGGCATCGAAGAACGCACCGTGAAGGCTCACGTCGCGAAACTGATGCGCAAAGTCGGCGTGCAGAACCGCATCGCCCTCTCGGTCCATGCCATCACCCATTCGCTGGTGACGGCAAAGTAGTCTTAATTGGTAGAGTCGGCCACCTTTGGCCGGCTCTCTGGCCGACGCCGCGTCGGCCGCGTTCCCGGCTTGCCTCCATTTTCCCGTTTTCTCATGCTGGAATCCTCAGCGCCCAGCTTTCTCTCACCGAGAACACAAGATTTTACCGAGAACTGAGAACTGACAACTGAGAACTGCTTCTAGTTACCAAAGTACAGTGACCCTGGTAATCTTGTTCACTTTCCCCACCTGCCGCATACTCGCTTCACCTACCACAGAACCTGGGAGACGGGGCTGGAAACGGAGATTAGGGTCGCCGGTTTCAGCCCCGCATTTTTTGCCTTGGAACCTGACTCACCCTGATCACTCCCGGCTATCCCCCGTTACGCACCCTGCATCGAATAGAATCATAGCTAGTAAATTCGACAATAGAACCCATACTCCTATCTCCCATGTGAGGCATGATGCGAAAATCCCTCGTTCTGCTGCTGCTCGTCAGTTTTCTGACCTGTCTCCAAACCACGATTCTTTCTGCGCAAGACGCTAAGCCAGACACTCCAGCTCCCGAGCCCAGCACCAAGGCTTCCGGACGGGTCGAAGAAGCCGGCACGGTGCTCGACGAAATCCAGGCTGCCCCGGACCAGCGCATCCCCGAAGAGATTCTTGCTTCTGCCGACTGCGTGGCCGTGGTTCCGTCGCTGCTCAACGCAGGCTTCGTCTTCGGCGGTCGTTATGGCAGAGGTGTCGCCAGTTGCCGCACTGAAAAAGGCTGGAGCGCGCCCGCTTTCTTCACCATCGGCGGTGGCAGTTTCGGCTTGCAGATCGGCGGCCAGGCCACCGATCTCGTCATGCTGATCATGAACAAGAACGGCATGGATCACCTGCTCTCCAGCCAGTTCAAGCTCGGCGCCGATGCCAGCGCCGCCGCCGGCCCCGTCGGACGCCACGCCTCCGCCGATACTGATTGGAAGATGAGGGCGGAGGTTCTGACCTACTCCCGCTCCCGCGGCCTCTTCGCCGGGCTCGAACTCACCGGCGCCGTCATCAAGCAGGACAAGGGCAGCACCCGCGAATTCTACGGCCGCATGGTGCCCTTCAAAACCTCCCTGAAGGGAGACATCGAAGCTCCCAAAACCGCTTACCCCTTCCTGAGCACACTGGCCAAGTGGGCCCAGCAAGCGGCAAAGTAGTAAAGTTCTCAGTTCCCCGTTCTCAGTTCTCAGTGAACGCGCCCAAGGTTTTCCTGAGAACTGAGAACTGGGAACTGAGAACTGCCCCATTGCGAGAACGCCTCGAGTACGCTCTAGTCTGGTCCTGGGTTAAGCTCCTGGGCTTGCTCCCCCGTCCCGTGGCGCGCGCCATGGGCATTACGCTCGGCTTAACCGTCTACGCCGTTCACGGACGCCTCCGTCGCGTCGGCCTGCGCAACCTGGCTATAGCCTTCCCCGAAATGTCGCCGCGCGAACGCCGCCGCCTGGTTCGGAGAGAATTCATCTCTCTCGGACGCCAACTCGCCGAAGTCTGCCTCTTCCCCCGCTACACCCGCGAAAACGTCTCCCGTATCGTTGTCTATGACGGTTTCGAAAACTTCGAGCGCGCCTATGCGCGCGGCAAAGGCGTTCTATTTCTCACCGCCCACCTCGGAGCCTGGGAACTCTCCGCCTTCGCCCACTCGCTGCAGGGGCATCCGCTGTCGATCGTCATGCGCTCCCTCGACAATCCCTACATCGACGCCCTCATCCAGCGCTACCGCACCATGCACGGCAACCGCACCGTAGACAAAGATGATTTCGTACGCGGCCTGCTCTCCGCCATGCGCGCCGGCGAAACCGTAGGCATTCTAATGGACACCAACATGACCCCGCCGCAAGGCGTGTTCGTGGATTTCTTCGGCATCCCCGCCTGCACCGCCAGCGGCCTCGCCCGCATCGCCCTGCGCACCGATGCCGCCGTAGTCCCCGGCTTCACCGTGTGGGATGCGAAGCTGCGCAAATACATCCTGCGCTTCGATCCCGCCGTAGCGTTAGTTCGCACCAACGATAACGAGGCCGACATAGTAGCCAACACCGCAAAATTCACGAAAGTAATAGAAGACTTCATCCGCCGCTATCCCGACCAGTGGCTATGGGTCCACCGCCGCTGGAAAACCCGCCCCCCAGGCCAGCCCCCGCTGTACTAAGCTCGTGGGGTTGTGTGGAGTTGTGCGTGGTTGTGTGGGGACGGGCGCCTCGCCCGTCCAAGCCGAGCAAAGCTCGGCCGTTGCCGCGTGTGGCAAAGAAGTCGGCGTTGTGCACACGCGCCCCGGAAAGCGACAATAGACAACCATGAAGCATACCCTGCGCGATCTAGCCGAGAAGCTCGGCTCCCATCTCCTCGGAGACGGCTCCATCACTGTAAGCAACATCTCCAGCCTGCACTCCGCCAAGAGCGACAGCCTGGTCTTCGTAGAGGACGCCCAACATCTCGACGCCGCGCTCCGCTCATCCGCCGCCGCCGTAATCGCCCCAGGGTTCGCGGATAAAGGCTTCGCAGCCGGAAACCTCGCCGCCAGCACCGCCAAACCCCTCCTGATTTCCGCGCAGCCGCGCCTGACCTTTGCCCGAGCCGCGAAGTTGCTCCGCACCCCCCGCCGCAACAGGGTCATTCATCCCTCCGCGATAGTTCCCGCCTCCGCTGAAATCGGCAAGAACGTAGCGATCGGCCCGCACGCGATTCTAGGCGAACACGTCAAGGTAGGCGACGAAACAACCATCGGCGCCGGTTCGGTGATCGGCGACAACGTGGCAATCGGAAGCCATTGCCGCCTCGACGCGAACGTCACCATCTACCCAGGCACAACGCTAGGCGACCGCGTCATCGCGCAGGCGGGCGCTGTCCTGGGCAGTGAGGGCTTCGGCTACGTCCGCGATTCCCAAACCGGACGCTACGAACAATTCCCGCAAGTAGGCCGGCTGGTCATCGAAGACGACGTGGAGATCGGAGCCAACTCCACCGTCGACCGCGGCGCTCTAGACGAAACCCGCATCTGCCGCGGCACCAAAATCGACAACCTCGTCCACGTCGGCCACAACGTGCACATAGGCCAGGACGTGGTCATCGCCGCGCAGACCGGCCTTTCCGGAAGTGCGGTCGTCGAAGACAACGTAATCATCGGCGGCCAGGTAGGCATCGCGGATCACGTGCGAATCGAAGCCGGCGCCATCCTCGGCGCGCAAAGTGGCATCCCAACTAGGAAAGTGATTCGCGGCAAAGGAGTCGTGTTCTGGGGCACCCCAGCGCGTCCCATTCGGGAGTATCTTAAGGAATTGGCGTTCCTGTCGCGGTCGGCCAAGAAGCAACGCTGAGGTCGGCTGTTAGCTGTTAGCTTTTGGCTCTTAGCTCGTGAGCGGAAGACACGGCAAGCCGCGTCTCTACAAGGTGCAATCTATCTAACCGCTAATGGCTGAGAGCTAAGAGCTAACGGCTAAGAGCTGCTTTCCCATGCCCATCCTCGTCATCGGCGGACACACCCGCAGCGTAGGCAAAACCAGCGTCGTCGCCGGTCTCATCGCCGCCCTGCCCGCCTTCCACTGGACCGCCCTAAAAATCACGCAATACGGACACAACGTCTGCTCCGCCAACGGCGCAGCCTGCGACTGCGCCACCGCCGATCATTCCTGGGCTGTGTCGGAAGAAAAGGATCGCTCCGGCGACTCCGATACGTCGCGCTTCCTGGTCGCCGGCGCCGATCACTCCTGGTGGGTCCGCACCCAGCAAGGGCATCTAGCCGAAGCCATGCCGCGCATCCGCAAAATTCTCGCCGCCACACAAAACGCCATCATCGAATCGAACAGCATCCTGCGCTTCGTGAAACCGGATCTCTATCTAACCGTACTCGATCCGCAGACCGCCGACTTCAAGGCCTCAGCGCAAACTTTCCTCGATCGCGCCGACGCCGTCCTGCTGCACTCCGTCCTGCACTCCGTCGAAGATGCCGCAGGCCCAGCCTGGGAACGAGTCTCGCTGAAGCCAGTCATGGATCGCCCCATGTTTGAAATCCGCCCGCCAAACTACGTAACGCCAGAAGTCATGGAGTTCGTCCGCGCGCGCTTAAGCGCCTCCTAAAGCTTTTCTCCGCGCCCTCTGCGTCTCGGCGGTGATATTGCCTTCACCCCGTATACATCCCAATCACCCGCTCAATCGCCCGCCGGCAGACCGCGCAAAACGCCTTATGCCGGGTGAACATAATGCAGTCCACCTCCGGACGGTAGTAGCCTTTAGACTCGTAGTTAGCGCCCTCGAACGCTCCCACTTTCCCGGCAAACTTCTGCGAACTGAGCATCGCATCTTCCTTCGCGCGTGCTTCGCGCAAAAGTTCATCCATCTCCGCCTCCGACTTCCCCGCCGCTCGCAGTTCTTTCCGCTGCCGCTGGATTTCCCGCTCAAAGCGATCGAACTCCTCTTTATCCCACGGAGTCGGCACCGGCGTCCCCGTTGCGACCAGATCCTTCCACTTCAAATTCGCCGGATCGAGCAACGCGGTCACATTCGGCTCCCACGGCTCCGTCTTTTTCTCCGGAGGCAGATAGGCCACATCCGACGTGTAGTACTCATCCGCCAGCCCGCCAAAGTGGTGTCCAAACTCGTGCACGCCCACATAGCTTGCCCACAGATTGTCGATGGCCACGATCGCGTATTGATTGAAGATTCCGCCGCCACCGTAAGTCTGCCCGTTCACCAGAATTTCGATGAACTCATACGGCGCGAAAGACGCCACATCCCGCAACGTCCGGTTCTCCGTAGTCAGCACGTAGCGCTCCGTGCCGAACGTGTCATACGTAGCGCCCACAGGAGACCGCCGGTAAATTCCGCCCGAAGGCCGCGACACCCCCGACTCCTCCGCCGCCGGACACAGCCCCCACACGTTGAAATCTTTCTGGTGCTCCAGAAACGGCGATGTCGAAAACAGCGCCTCCATGAATCGCCGCGCGTCTCGCTCAAACTTCCCGCGCTCCGCCGCCGTGTAACCGTCCCCCAGTACCAGCAAGTCCACCTTGGTCGCCGGATCGCCCATCTTCTGCAATTCCAGCAGCGCTCCGGGCGATGGTGGACGCGACCGGTCGATGAACTTGTCCTTCGGATCCACCACCGTCTTCCACACTTCCTTCCACGATGGCTGAAAGCCGTCCCCAGCGCGCTCTTTCAGCGACACCTCCACCGGCCCGTCAGGCGTCGGAAAGCGCAGCGACTCCGAAAACGTCCGATTCGCGTGCAGCGCCTCTGCCGTCGTCTTCCACTCCCCAAACACGGAATTGAATCCGCGCGAGTACACCAGTTTCCCGCTGTCGCGTTCCCGCACTTCGAACAGATAGTCTCCCAGTTGACTGTCGTCGATGGCCTTGTTCAGATTCCCCGGCCACTCCAGCGGTTCCAGCACCACCCGATCCAGGCTGAACCATTCCTCGTGCGAGTTTCCGGTGTGGTAGTAATCCACGCGCATGGTGCGTGGCGCTGAAAGACCGGCCGCAAAACTGTCGATGGAAAAACTGAAGATGCAAAAAAGAAGAGAGGCAACCACCACGCCGAGCGTTCGTTTCATGCCCGGAATTGTACGCTTACAAGCCCGCTTTGATCTCCACCGCCTTGTCGTTTTGATAGCTGATCACGAGCGGCTTTCCGCCATTAGCGTAATGCAGAGTTCTCCAACCATAATCGCCCGAACCCTCGGGCACGCCCGCTCCAATCGCGAAGCTGGCCTGTAACTCGCTCATCCCCGCTTGCACTTCATGAGCGTCAATCTCCTTCCACACATCCGCCGGCCAGTGCTTGTAAAGCTCGCGTGGATCTTCGATGAAGAAAACGTCATCGGAGTAAATCTTGAAGTCGCCGCCCTTAACCGCGCCAATCGGAGCCGCATAGGCCTTGCCCTCGAGCGAAAAGCACGCCATCACCTGCTTGATCCCCGGAGCCAGCGGAGAAACATCGGTCACCACATCCTCAATCGCCAGCTTCTGCAAAGGCGGCAACAGTCCCGCCTCGCGCCCGAAATCCGTCTTGTGCCGCTCGCGATCATAGGGATAGTAAGTGAGTTGATAACCGACCTTCACCCATACCGCCTGCCCGGCCAACTGGCGCGCCGTCGTCAGATCATAAGCATGCAGCTTCTTCGGCGTAACGTAGTAGTCCGCCTTCAGCGCCATTTCCGTCTTAGGCCGAGCCTCCTCCTTCATAGCCGCGTGCCGCGCGTACACGATGTACGCCGCGCGCCCCCCCCCGCAATCACAAGGGCAGCCACCAGAAAGATCTGCAGCTTTTTCTGAAACCCCGAATCGAATGCCATGATTTAAGAACCTTAGCGTGGGGACGGGCGCCCTCGCCCGTCCGCGTAGGGACAGCCGCCCTCGGCTGTCCAGCCGAGCGCAGCTCGGCAGCTGCCCGAGCTCCCGGCAACCTTGAATTCACTATAGAATATGGACAAGCGTACTCAGTATCAATACTCCGCAATCAACGAGCTTAAAGGAAACTCATGCCCCTAGCCCAGGATGACGTTCTGAACGCACTCAAGCAGTGCTACGATCCCGAAATCCCCGTCAACATAGTCGATCTCGGCCTGATCTATGAAATCCGCTTCGACGACCTACCCGAAGGTCAACAGGACGTCGCCATCGATATGACCCTCACCGCTCAAGGCTGCCCCGAGCACGTCAACATCAGCGCCCAGGTCAAGTCCCGAGTCGAGCAACTCCCCGGCGTCCGCAACGCCAGCGTCAATGTAGTCTGGAATCCGCCCTGGACTCCCGAACGCCTAAGCCCCGAAGCCCGCAAACAACTCGGAATCGAGTAGGCGAAGCGCCCGTGTGGTGACGGGGCGGAGCCTGCCCTGAGCGGAGCCGAAGGGCCCCGTCTCTAGCCAACACTCAGTACTCTCCCAGTTCCTCAAACGCCAGCGCCGCGCGCTTTTCCGCCAACTCTTCAAGCCTGCTGCCGATCTTCATCGCCAGATCCAGAAACTTCGTCCCCTGCCGCACATACGAAGGCAGCTCTTCGCGAATCTTGGCAAACTGATTCGGATACTCCGACGCCAGCACCGCCAGCCCCACTCCTCCCACCAGCACCGCCGCCGGACGCTTCCCCTTCAGCAGCAACAACGCCGCTGCTCCCGCCGATCCCGCAATCACCGCCCGCTTCCAGTTCTCCATCTCATCTCCTGACCGCCGCCGCTTTTCCTAGCAGGATTCTAAACCAACTCTTCCATGCTATATACTGCCGCCGAAGCTTAATCAAACCACACTTATGATCCGATTTCGCGCACTCCCGTTCCTGACCGTACTTCTATGCGCTCTTCTCGCTGCCGGCACTCTCGCCATCGCTCAAGCCAAGCCCCGAGCCCGCGATCTCGGCGTCCCCTTCGACGGCGCACCCGGCCCCAACAACGCCATCACCGACGTCAAAGGCGTAGAAGTCGGACACACCACGCTAATCTCCGGAAGCGGCAAGCTCAAAGTAGGAGAAGGCCCCGTCCGCACCGGAGTAACCGCCATCCATCCCCGCGGCCGCGACGCCAATGACTCCGTCTTCGGCGCCTGGTTCACGCTCAACGGCAACGGAGAAATGACCGGCACCACCTGGCTCGAAGACTCCGGCTTTCTCGACGGCCCCATCATGATTACCAACACGCACAGTGTAGGCGTGGTGCGCGACGCCGTCATAGCCTGGAAAGTGAAGCGCGGCGAGCCCGACATGGAAGGCTACTGGTGGTCATTGCCCGTGGTCGCCGAAACCTGGGACGGCTTTCTCAACGACATCAACGGATTCCATGTAAAACCCGAGCACGTTTTCCACGCGCTGGAAACCGCGCACGGCGGCCCGGTAGAGGAAGGCAACGTAGGCGGCGGAACCGGCATGATCTGCAACGAATTCAAGGGCGGGATCGGAACGTCCTCCCGCGTGCTCGATCCGAAAGCAGGCGGTTACACCATCGGCGTGCTCGTGCAGTGCAACTACGGTCGTCGCGCCGAGCTCCGCATCGCCGGAGTTCCCGTCGGCAAAGAGATTCCCGAGCACCCCGCCTACGGCGAAGACCTCGGCTCGATCATCATCGTAGTCGCGACCGACGCACCGCTGATTCCGACCCAGCTGAAGCGAATCGCCCGCCGAGCGTCTCTCGGCCTCGGCCGTGACGGCAGCTACTCCGGCGACGGTTCCGGCGACATCTTCGTAGCCTTCTCCACCGCGAATCCGCGAGCGGCGTCTACCAAGGGAATCCGCGACCTGAAAATGCTCCCCAACGACAGCCTAGACCCACTGTTCCTAGCCACCGTCCAGGCCACAGAAGAAGCCGTAGTCAATGCCATGGTAGCCGCCGAAACCATGACCGGAATCGACGACCACACCGTCATAGCCCTACCGCACGACCGCCTGCAAGAGGTTCTAAAAAAATACAACCGACTGGAAAAGTAACGCCTGTGTGGGGACGGGCGTCCCGCCCGTCCAAGCCGAGCGAACCGGGGTCCCCGACAAGCCCGGTGTTGGCTTGACGGGGTGGAGAGGCTCGGCAATTGCCCGCGCCCACGCCAACTCTGGGTGCACCCGACTGTTACCTTCGCTGCCCCACCATCGCGTCTTCGCCTCGGCTCGCCGACGAGCTACAATGCATTCAGTGAAAGCCTACCGAATCGAGCGAATCAAGAGCGGCATGAGGTTTACCTGCACGCAGTGTGCCCACAGCGTCAGCACTCTGCAATTCGACGCGAAGTCGGGCAACCTCCGCACCCAAGCCGCAACCGCAATCAACCATCACGCCGCCACAGCGCACCACGAAATTGTGACCGTTTCGCCCTCCGACGGCCAGCAGCGCAGCTGGCGCTAGAGCCAGTCTCGTAGCTGGTCCTGGGTAGGTTCTCGGGAAGGGCACGGCTTCAGCCGCGCTCCAACTGCGAACCGATAACTGACAGCTACCTCACCGCCCGATCCGCAATCTCCAGCCCCTTATCAATGATCGCAAACGCCTCCCGCAGTTGCTCCTCGTTGATGCACAGCGGAGGATTGGTGAAGAAGGTATTCCACCGAACGAACGTATAGAGCCCGTTCTCCCGGAAGAACTTGCCCAGCGCAACCATTTCCTCCGAGGTGCCATTGAAAGGAGCCATGGGCTGCCGCGTCGTGCGGTCCCGAATCAGCTCGACAATGCCGAACAGCCCAATCGAGCGCACCGCGCCCACCGACCGGTGTTTCGCCTGCAACTCCGAGCCCAGCGTCCTCATGATCGCGCCCATCTTGCGCGAATTCTCGATCAGATGATCTTCCTCATAAACGCGAATAGTAGCCAGCGCCGTAGCGCATCCCATCGGATGACTGTTATAAGTAAGTCCTCCATAGAACACCTTGTCGTCGAAGTGCCGGGCGATATGTTGCCGCATACCCACAGCGCCCAGAGGAACATAACTAGACGTAAGTCCCTTAGCCATGCAGAGTAAGTCAGGAACAACCTTCCAATGATCGACCGCAAACCACTCGCCCGTGCGGCCAAAGCCCGACATCACTTCGTCGGCGATCATCAGAATCCCGTACTTGTCGCACAGTTTTCGCAGGCCTTCCAGATATCCATCCGGCGGCACCAGAACGCCGTTCGTCCCGGTCACCGGCTCCAGAATGAAAGCGGCAATCGTGTGCGGGCCTTCCAGTTGAATGGTTTCTTCGATCATGGCCAGCGAAGTTTCCGCCGACTCCCATCCGCGTTCGATGCCGTGATAAGGATCGAGCACGTGCACCACGCCCGGAAGTCCCGGTTCAACCGCCCATCGCCGAGGATCGCCCGTAAGGCTGATGGCCCCTGCCGTCGCGCCGTGATACGAACGATAACGCGCGATGATCTTGTGGCGCCCGGTGAAGAAGCGCGCGATCTTGATGGCGTTCTCATTGGCGTCCGCGCCGCCGTTAGTAAAGAAAAATGTGTCAATGTCGCCCGGAGTGATCTCCGCCAGCTTAGCCCCCAGCCGCGCCCGCGCTTCGGTCGCCATGAAAGGATTGGCGTAGGCCAGCACCGCTGCCTGCTCGGTGATGGCGCGGATGACGCGCTCATCGCCGTGTCCAATGTTCACCGACATCAACTGGCTGTTGAAGTCAATGAAGCGTTTCCCTTCGGGCGTCCAGAAATAAATGCCCTTGGCCCGAGCCACCGGGATGGGATCGACCTTCGATTGTGCCGACCACTCAAACAGCGTGTGTTTCTTGGCGAGATCGACCATCTCTTGGCCGGTCATGGCAGGAACTGCGGTTGAAGTGTTCATAAGATTGCCTGGACTAACTCAGAACCTGCTCAGAACTTGCGCGATTGCTCCTTCGCCCAGCGCTCGACGACCACTTTCTTCTCGGTGTAGAACTCGATCGCATCGCGTCCCTGTCCGTGCATGATGCCGAAGAAACTGTCTTTCCATCCGCTGAAAGGGAAGTATGCCATGGGCGCCGCCACGCCAACGTTAATTCCAATATTCCCCGCGGGAGTTTCATAGCGGAAGCGCCGCGCCGCCGCCCCGCTCGAGGTAAACAGCGATGCCTGGTTGCCAAACGGACTGCGGGCCACCAGGTCCAGGGCCTCATCCATGTTGCTGGCATGCACCAGGCTCAGCACCGGACCGAAGATTTCCGTGTTCGTCAGTTCGCTGCTCGCAGGCACGCCGTCAAGCACGGTGGGCTTCACGAAATTTCCGGCTTCATATTTCGCGATCTTCGGATTGCGCCCGTCGATCACGATCGACGCCCCGTCCCGCGCGCCGGCGCCAATCAGATTCTGCACCCGTTCTTTGCTTTGCCGCGTGATCACCGGCCCCATCTGCACACCTTCGTCGAGTCCATTGCCAACCCGCAGGTTCGTCGCGGATTCAGTGATCGAGTCGCGAAACGTTTTTTGCGCGTCGCCCACCGTCACCGCGACTGAGACGGCGAGGCAACGCTGTCCCGCACATCCGAAAGCGCTGTCGGAAATGATCTGCGTCGTCATCTGCATGTCGGCGTCGGGCAGCACGATGACATAGTTCTTGGCGCCGCCCTGGCATTGCGCGCGCTTGCCATTCGCACCCGCGCGAGCATAAATATAGCGAGCGACCGGCGTCGAACCGACGAAGCTGATGGCCCGCACCGCCGGATGATCGAGCAGCGTATCGACGGCAGCCTTACTGCCGTTGACCAGATTCACCACCCCTTTCGGAATGCCCGTCTTCTCCAGCAGTTCGAAGGCAAGCTTCATGGTGAGCGGCACGCGCTCCGAGGGCTTTACGATCAGCGTATTCCCGCAAGCGATCGCGTAAGGCAGAAACCAGAACGGGATCATGCCCGGAAAATTGAAAGGCGTTATCGCCGCCACCACGCCCAGCGGCTGCCGAATCATGGTCTCGTCGATGCCACGCGCCACATCCTCCAGGTTGTAGCCCTGCATCATCATGGGGATGCCGCAAGCGACCTCGACGTTCTCGATGGCGCGCCGCATTTCCGCTTTCGCTTCGGCGAAGGTCTTGCCATTTTCCTGCGTGATGATGCGTCCGAAATCGTCGAGCCGCTCTTCAAGCAGCATCTTCAGCTTGAACAGCGGCTGGATGCGATCTTCAGCGGGAGTGCGCCGCCATTCGGGATAGGCCGCCTGCGCCGCATCAATCGCGCGCGTAACCTCCGCGGCATCAGAAACTGGAACGCGGCCAAGCACCTCAGCCGTCGCGGGATTGACCACGTCCAGCCACTCGGCGGCGTGCGATTCGATCCACTCGCCGTTAATGAATTGAGGAATCTTGCCGGCGGGAGGTGCGGCTACGGTCATATTGATAATTACCTTTCACGATCACGAAGAAAAACGCGCAGGCATAGTCGAAGTCGCCCGTCCCTACGTAAGCTGTGCCGTCAACGCACCTTTCTTTTCGGCAGCATGCGCCAGCGCAGCTTCGAGCACATCCAGCCCTTCATCCATCTGCGCGTCAGTGATAACCAGCGGCACGAGCAGGCGAATCACGTTGCTGTAAGAACCGGCCGTGATCGTCACCAGTCCATGCTCGTAACAGTATCGCGACACTTGTTTGGTCTCTTCGTCAGCGGGCTGGTGGGTTGTCTTTGAGCGAACCAGTTCAATCGCCTGCATGGCGCCAAGTCCGCGGACCTCGCCAACCAGTTCCCACCGCTCCTGCCACTTCGCCGCGCGCTTGCGAAAACGTTCGCCCAGCAGGTTGGCGCGCGCGCAGAGGTTTTCTTTTTCGATGATGTCAAGCACGGCCAGCGCCGCCTCGCAAGCCAGAGGATTGCCCGCAAACGTGCCGCCAAGCTGGCCGCTGCCGGGAGCATCCATAATTTCGGCGCGGCCCGTGACCGCGGCCATCGGCAGGCCGCCAGTCAGCGACTTGGCCATCGTCACCAGATCGGGTTCCAATGCCAGCCGCTCGCAGGCAAACATCGCGCCGGTGCGAGCGAATCCAGTCTGCACTTCGTCAGCGATCAGCAGAATGCCGTGCTTGCGGCAGATTGCGCCGAGCGTTGGATAAAACTCCGCCGGCGGCGTGACGAATCCGCCTTCCCCCAAGATCGGCTCGACGATCACCGCCGCCACCGATTCCGCCGCCACCACCCGCTTGAACGTATCTTCAATGTGTCGCGCGCAATGCACGTCGCAAGACGGATACTTCATCGAGTAAGAACAGCGGAAGCAATACGCATAAGGTATGCGATAAACCTCGCTCGGAAACGGCTCAAATCCCGCCTTATAAGGATGCGTCTTACTGGTCGCAGCCATCGCCATATAAGTCCGGCCGTGAAACGCGTCCTCGAAGCAAATGATCGCCGGCCGCTTCGTGTAGCAGCGCGCGATTTTGATGGCGTTCTCCACAGCCTCCGCGCCCGTGTTCACGAGTATGGTTTTCTTCGGTCCCTTGCCCGGCGCCAGCGCATTCAGCTTCTCGCAAACGGCGATGTAGCTTTCGTAAGGCAGTACGTTGAAGCTGGTGTGCAGGAAGCAATCAAGTTGCCGCTGCACGGCCTCGACCACAGCCGGCGCGCGATGTCCCGTGTTGAGGCAGCCGATGCCGCCGGCAAAATCAATCAGCCGGTTGCCGTCAACATCTTCAACGACCGCTCCCTCAGCCTTGGCCACGAAGACCGGAGTGGCATGAAAAGCCGCCTGCACAACAGCAGCATTGCGTCGTTTCATCAAAGCCTGCGAAAAAGGTCCGGGAATAGGTGTGCGTAGTTGAATGGTAGACATAAGTCAGATCTCAGTTAGTGTCCGCCCGAGCCAAGGTCAGGTTTTACTGGCAACTGACCACTGGCAACTGCTTCTCAGTACCAGCCGATCGGAGCTTCGTTCAGATTGATATACACCTGCTTGGTCTCAAGATATTCTTCGATGCCCCACGGCCCCAGTTCGCGGCCAAAGCCCGACTGTTTGTAGCCGCCCCATGGCGCTTCCACGTAAGTCGGCTGCATGTGATTCACCCACACGATCCCCGCGCGCAGCGCCTTCACCGCGCGCATGGCTTTGAAAATATCACGCGTCCAGACGGCAGCGGCCAGTCCGTAGGGAGTGTCGTTAGCGATCTTGAGCGCGTCCTTTTCGTCGTCAAACGGAATCAGGGCCGCGAGCGGCCCGAAGATTTCCTCGCGAGCGATGCGGGCGCTGTTATCGACGTTATAAAAGATAGTAGGCTGTACATAGTAACCCTTGGCAAACTTGTCGGCGCGCCCGCCGCCGGCGGCAACTTTGGCTTCTTTCTTGCCGATTTCGAGATAAGAGCAAACGCGGTCGTACTGCTCTTTCGACACCAGCGATCCCATCTTAGTCTCGCGCTCCAGTGGCGGACCGATCTTGATCTTCTTCGACTTCTCGGCCATAGCTTCAACGAACTTTTTGTAAATCGATTTCTGCACCAGGATGCGGCTGCCCGCCGAGCACACTTCTCCCTGATTGATGAAGACCCCGAACAGCGCGCCATCGATGGCGGCTTCAAAGTCGGCATCGGCAAAAAAGATGTTAGGCGACTTGCCGCCGAGTTCAAGCGTCACGCGCTTCACGGTATCGGCCGCTTCCTTCACAATGATCTTGCCAACAGCAGCGGAGCCGGTAAAAGCAATCTTGTTCACGTCCGGATGCCTGACCAGCGGCGAGCCGCAGCTTTCGCCGAAACCGGTAATCACATTCACCACGCCCTTCGGCAAGCCGACTTCCTCGAACCACTTAGCCAGTTCAAGCGCGGTGAGCGGCGTTTGTTCGGCGGGCTTGAGCACGCAGGTGCAACCCGCAGCCAGTGCCGGAGCCAGTTTCCACGCCGCCATCAGCAACGGATAATTCCAGGGAATGATCTGCCCCGCAACCCCCATCGGTTCTTTCAGCGACAGGCTCATCGCGTTGTCGGGAACGGGATTTACGTAGCCGACGACCTTCGTAGCTAGCCCGCCATAGTATTCGAAGCACGTAGCAACGTCGTTGATGTCGAACTCCGCTTCAACAATCGGTTTGCCGGAGTTACGGCATTCGAGTTCGGCGAGCATGGGCAGGTTATGGCGCACCTTCTCAGCCAGTCGGAAGAGAACGCGTCCACGCTCCTGCGCCGTGGTGGTCGCCCACGGACCTTCTTCAAACGCGGCCCTGGCAGCCGCGACCGCGCGGTTAACGTCGTCCGCGTTGGCGTCGGGAACCTGCGCAATGACCTCTTCGGTCGAGGGGTCGTACACGGGGAAGGTCTTAGCCGACTTACTCGCGACCCACTCGCCATTGATCAGCATCGAATAACTCTTGACGTCAGTTGTAACTCCACCAGGCATAAGTCCCCCACGAATCAGCTGCTTCTATTCCACCACGGCGGCCTGCGGTGTTTTCAGCCGTCCGTACACAAAAAAGAAGAACGCGGCCAGCGCCAGAAAAAACAGCGTAAAGCCGAACATCTTCGCTTCATACCGCCAGACTGAAGTTATCTGCCTGGCCGGAAAGAATGCCAATGCGATTCCAAGCGCCGTGGTCACAAACCCGCAGAATCCCGAAACAATCAGCGTGCCGCGGCCGTAGCGCGCACTCGCCAGGTCGCCCCCGAAAGCAAACTTCAGCAGCGCCGCAAACACATACAGAAACGGGACCAGTTGCAGAACTACCGCCAGCGAAAGCATGGTCTGGAAAGCTTCCTGCACGCCGCCCGAGGCATAGAAATTGATGACGATCAATACCAGCGATACGACCGCCTGCACGATCAGCGCCGCCGAGGGCGTCCCGTATTTGGGGTGAACTTTGCCGAGCCACGCGGGCATGTAGGAGTCCAGCCCGGCAACGAACGGAATGCGCGCCGAACCGCCCATCCATGCCGAGCCAATCCCCGCAATCGAAAGGCTCAGCATCACCGCAAACGGAGTGATAATCCACGCCACTCCAACTTTACCGGCCATATGGCTGACCGCCTGCACAATGCCCTGCAGCACGCTGATCTCGTTCTTGCCGATCGCAACCAGCAGCGTCAGCGTCGCCCCGATGTAAAGCAACCCGGAAATCACGCCGCCCCATGCCACCGCGCCCGGCAATGTTTTCTGCGGATCCCGGATTTCGTCACCCATCACCGAAGCCAGTTCAAGCCCGACCAAGCCAAAGCAAATTACGCCGAACGAATTCAGAACGAACCTGGGTTCCGGCGGAATCCGAAAATCAGCAGCGGTTACGGTTGTGCCAAAGCGCGAACAGACTGTAACTCCCAGACCAATCAGAACCGCCGCCGCGATGAAAGTTCCGATAGCGCCCAGATTGTTAAGCCACTTGCCAACTCCCAGTCCAACAATGTTGACGACCGTAAGCAGCGTCAGTAGCGCCAGAGAAGCGATCATCGCAAAATTCTTGTTGTCGGCAAGCGCCGCGTGGCCTGGCCCCATCGCAAATACGCCAACGCCGACGAAGTAGAGCATCACCGTCGGCACGTACAGCATGTTATTCGTCCAGTAACACCAGCCGGAAAGAAAGCCGTGAAAGTCGCCGAACACTTCTTTCGCCCATAAGTACACTCCGCCTTCGCCAGGGTAGCGATGCGCAAGTTCGATCACCGCGATCCCTTGCGGCCAGAAAAACAGAAGCAGCGAGATGATCCACAGCCAGACCGTCACGCCCCCGTTGGCAGCGATGCTCGGAACCACGTTCAGATTGAAAACGGCGACCACAAACAGCAACACCAGGTCAAAGCGTCCAAGGACGCGCTTCAAGTGCGGCTGGTTGGGATCGTCGTTAGCCATTTGAAGAAATCGCGTGATCGGATCATAGGGTGATCGGCCCATCTGACCCTGGGTTTCAATGACACGATGGCCCAATCGGCCGATCACCCGATGGTCTTAGTGTGCTGCTACCGCTCCCAACCGCTCGTGCTGCGCGGCGGCGAGAGACTTGGCCACGTCGGCAAACGCCGCCAGGTGTTTGTCGATGTCGGCCTCGGTGTGCTGCACGGAAATCGTCCACTGCTCGTCCCACCAGTAAGGCTGGCACATCACGCCCCGATTCACCATGCCGAACCAGTAATGCCGCCACAGGTCGACGTCAATCGCCAGCCAGTCGCGATAGTTGAGAACCTCCTTCGGATACAACATCAGCACCCCGTTCGCTCCCGCGCTCGCAACGTAACCCTGCAAGCCAACCTTCGCGACGATCTTCCTGTATCCGTCCACCAACTTACTGCTGAGTTTCTCCACGTGCGCGTAGTTAGCCCGAGTAAGCACCTCGCGGAAAGTTGCCAAGCCAGCCGCCATCGAAATCGGATTCGTGTTGTAAGTGCCGCCGTGAAACACTTTGTGGTCCGAGATCAAACTCATAACCCGCTTGTGCGTCCCGAAAGCCGCCAGCGGAAATCCACCGCCAATCGACTTCGCCAGGCAGATCATATCGGGCCTCACGCCGAAGTATTCCGTAGCTCCTCCCCAGCACAGCTTCGCGCCCGTCTTGACTTCGTCGAAAATCAGCAGCGCGCCATGCTTGTCGCAGAGCGTCCGCAGGCCTTCCAGAAATCCTTTCTGCGGCATGCAGATGCCGACGTTCATCATGATCGGCTCCAGGATGATGGCCGCAACCTCGTTCGGATTCTCTTTGAACCGGCGCTCCACCGTTTCCAGGTCGTTGAACGTCGCCACCAACACGTTCGCGATACCTGCCTTCGGCACGCCTCCCCCAGCCGACACAGGTTTCGGATTCTTGATATCGCCGAGATCGTCGCCGGGCGGGTGCGGCTTCACGCTCACCAGCGCCGCATCATGCAAGCCGTGGTAACCGCCTTCGAACTTGATGATCTTGTCGCGTCCAGTAGCGGCGCGCGCCAATCGAATCGAATGCATGGTGGATTCAGTGCCGCTGTTGCCGAAGCGGCACATCTCCAAAGGAAAGCGCGTGCAGATTTCTTCCGCCAGTTCCCACTCCATGTTGTGCGGCATGCCGTAAAGGGTGCCCTTATGCAGACGGTCTTCGACCGCCTTGACCACCGCCGGATGCGAATGGCCCGCCAGGAGCGCGCCGAAACATAGATTGTGGTCGATATATTCGTTGCCGTCGAGATCGCGAAACTTGCTGCCCGACGCTTCTGCCACAAAAATCGGATACGGCTCGTAGGCGCGATAATTGCTGGCCACGCCCAGGGGCAGGCGCTTCAGGTTCTTCTTATGCGCTTCGGCGGACTTCGGAGTGCGGCGCTCGAACGTGTCGAGCTCTTTTTGCAATGCGGAGTACATCGTGATCTCCATTAAGGCTCAGGCCGGGTAGGCCGTTAGATTGGGCCGGACGGCCGAAACCGCCCGGGGATCGGACATGTTTATTCTATTCTTTCAAAACTCGTCTCTCGAACTAGAAGTACAATTTCAAACCGAACTGCGCCAGGCGCGGGGGTTTGACCTGAGTAACCTGGCCAAATTGCGTACCGTCGGTGCTGTTGCCGTCCGGGTTATAGAACTGCGCATGGTTGAAGACATTGAACAACTCTGCTCGAAATTCGAAGTGGGTACGTTCGTTCACCACAATGTTCTTGATGGCAGAAAAATCCGTTTCGCTGATTCCTGGTCCGCAGCAGATCGTGCGTGGCGCATTGCCCACTTGGCCAAGCAGCCCTGGTTGATAGCAACCGGGATAAGGGTTGCCGGCGCAGGTCGGGTCGCTGACGTTTTCCGTGAAAATCTGAGGATTAAAGTAATAGTTGCCGTTCTTCTGTGGCTTTTGCCAAGCGAAGGGCGCCACTTGGTCAGGTTCGCCGGGGTATTCAAAATCATCACTGTACATTAGCTCATTGTCGGCGGATGACGTGATGCGGATCGGAAATCCTGTCTGGTAGGTCGTGATCCCCGACACTGCCCATCCATCGACAAATTTCCCGGCAACGCCGTTGTATTTTCTCGCCGGCACCTCCCAGTAATAACTAATGACAAAGCGGTGCCGCGCGTCGAAGAGAGAGCGCGCATAGTTATTGGCCCCAGGCAATGGATTCAGTACCCCCTCAAAGCTGGAGGCCTCGTCAATGGACTTGCTGTACGTATAGGCTGCGGTAAATTGGAGCCCGCGGGCAAACCGCTTCTCCAACGAAGCCTGCAGAGAGTTATAGGATGAGCCGGCAATCGTGTCCTCAGCAAAGATGCTGGTAAACACCGGGACCGGTGGACAGGTGGCGACGTCCAACGGATTGCATTGGGGCGACGAGTACCGACGCAAGCCCACGAAATTCAGCGTTTGACCCGTTCCCGCGACAACCGATCCGTTGGGCATATGGAAATTGAAGCCCGACGGCACAATCACTGTATATGGTGAGTCTTCGACGAACGGCCCACAGGACGTCTGTGTACCGCCCGACGTGACATCGGCTGGATTGGCTGATGCGATGTTGTAAATGTCGAGGCAGGTCTGGGGGTTCGAGTAATTGATGTCATGCGTCGCCAGTAAGCGGTGCCCTTGCGATCCTACATACCCGATTTCCAGCTTCATGTCTCTGGCCAATTCGCGTTGGATAGTGAGGTTATACTGCGCGGAATACTGAGTACGCATGTGCGGCTGGAAATCGCCGTACAGATCAATCGGCTCGAATTTTGCCCAATCCTGAGGGCTTCCTCGTGCGGGACTGATGACTCCGTTAAACGGATTCAGATAGGTGGTGACGCCGTCCTGCCCCAGAAAAGGCAGGTTAAACTGCGTCTCTTCAACAGTGGTGCTCCCGCCAAACGGAGGCTCAGCACCAAATTGTGCCAGTACAAGCTGCTCGACCGGGTTATAGAAGAGTCCCCAACCAGCCCTAATGCTGGTCTTGCCCGAGTTGCCCGGACTCCAGGCCATGCCGATGCGGGGAGCAAAGGCCTTGTAATAAGTCTGGGTCATGCCCGCAGGAACACCAGCGTCGCCCGGAACCACCAATCCAATCGCATCTTGCGTCGAGCAATCGGTGATCGCAGTGTTTGCGCACGGGTAGACCGTAGACGATTGGCCGGGGCGGAAAGTCTCGACGTGCCGGAACTTATCCGCCAGGGGGGTATTCAACTCCCATCGCAGTCCATAATTCAAAGTGAGATTCGGCCTTATCTTCCAGCTGTCCTGCGCGTATAGATAGAGTCCGGTGTTGCGGATCGCTTCGTTTTGAGCCGAACCTTGTGCGAATGTATCGGACAGGCCCAACATGTAATTGCCGAAGAGATCACTCGCCCCCAGATCGTTCGGCCCCCCCCCGTAGTAGTTGAACTCTCCGTTCACATCGTAGTAATAGAATTGGTTAAACTGCTGCCGACGAACATCCACGCCAAACTTGAGGGTATGACTGCCTGAAATCCTGGTTAAACTATCGGCCCACTGGAACGAATTCCCCGTCTGCGGAAGCTCTCCTTCCCAATCGTTGCCGATGGAAAATCCTCCCGAAATAGCGATGAAGGGGAGTCCCTCGCGTGCGGCGCCAAGATATGGATGTATGCCGTAGGCGTTACTCGAAACGTCACCATAAAAACAAGCGGGAGGAGTGCCGGGGGTAGTGCCGGGAGGGTAGGCTACGGCGGTCAGCCAAGACGGAGCCAGCGGGCAGGAGCTCTGCACCAATTCGGTATTTGCCGGATGTTGAAATGTCTGTTGGCCCTCGCGATTGTAATTGAAACGGAATTCATTCACCGTGCTGTTGCTGATGGTCCAGGTGTGAGTAATGTTCCACTGCTGGAAGCGTTCCGCCACAATATCTCCGAAGCCGGGCAGATCGGCGCCAGCCAGTTCGAAGTTGGCGAAAGGGTTGAGCGTGCGGTCGTCGTTGAAATAGTAATAGATGCTCAGGTTCTGCTTGTCATTCAGCCGGTGGTCAATTCTGACCGTGGCCTGATCCCCGCGTACGGCCTCGGTCGGGACGGTGCTGACCAGATTCCCACCGTTTGGTGCGGTGGGAACAAATTGCAGCAGATCAACCGCAGTGGGGTCCATGCAAGCCAGCGGTATCTGGCCGTTGGTGAAGATAGGCGGAAGTGGGTTCCCAGGGATGGGAGCCTCGTACGGCGCACCATCTACCATGTTTCCGCCGTTTTCGCCAATCGCGTTTGTGGCCGCCACGCAACCCGGACGACTCGTCAGCAAGGCCGAGTTGGCCAAAGACCCGGAGAACCCAGAAAATTGCCCGACGATCTGCCCATTCACCATGTTAGATGGAGATGGTCTTTCCATGGCAGTGGGCACGGTGACGGCAGGCGATTGGATACCTTGACGAATGCGCCGTCCTTCGTATGAGGCAAAGAAGAACGTTCGATCCTTCTTAACCGGTCCTCCAAAAGTGCCGCCAAACTGGTTTTGGTTGAACTGGGGCTTCTCGCAAGGCAAGCCATCCGCGCCCTCCGTGAGACAGTAGTTATTGGCGTTGAGCACCTTGTTGCGGAAGAACTCGTAGACACTGCCGTGCCAATCGTTGGTCCCTGATTTTGTCACCACATTGACAACCGAACCCGAGTTGCGTCCATATTCCGCGTCGAAAGTATTGGTAAGAACGCGGAACTCCTGAATGCTGTCTGGCGAGGGTTGCACCGTCGGAAGGTTGGCGAACAGGTCGTTGGCGTCGCCGCCATTGACGCTGAAATTGTTGGAGCGCCCGCGCCCGCCATTCACCGACACCGCGCCAGCATTGTCGCTTCCATAAACGATTGTATTGCTGGAGCCGACGGTGGACATCACTCCGGGCTGCAGTTGCAGAAGTTGATAGGTATCGCGAGTGTTGAGTGGCAGGTTCGCGACCTGCCGCGCGTCCATGACCGCGCCCAGTTGCGTGCTGGTGGTATCGACCAGCGGCGCTTCCGAGGTCACTTCGACCGTCTCTTTCGTTGTGCCGATTTGCAACACCGAGTTGACGCTTACGATCTGGTTGAGATCGACGTTCACGCCGCGCTGCACGCTCGTCTTGAAGCCAGCGAGGTCGAATTCCAGACGATACTTGCCGACCGGAACTTGTGGGAATCCGTAGTCGCCGTTGGCGTTGGTGGTGGTTTCATTGCTCACGCCGGTGGCTTCGTTGGTGAGCGTGACCTTCACTCCCGCCAACACGGCGCCGCTGGCGTCGGCAACGCGGCCGAGGATGCGGCCGCCCGTGCCCTGGGCACACAGCAGCGTGGAGCAGATCAGGCACAGCATCAGGGCCGAACTCAAGGAAATGAGCCAGCAAGACATCCGGGAAGCTTTCGGCGACGGCATGGAACAGATCCTCCACATCTGGGGGCAATTTGTTGCATCCGATTCAGCTTGCGCGCAACGCAAACCTTGCTATAATCGCGCAACGTTAGAGATTCTGCAGCCCTCTGTCAAGCGGAAAAGTGCATCTTCGCGGCGCGACCAGCAGGCATATTCGGAAATCATCTCGAGCGACGCCACGTGTCGTTGCCGATGGCATCCCTGTTCTCCATCATGAGGGAGACTAAGTAATGTTGCGTAAATCAATATTCGCCCTGTTGCTGGCCGTATTCTCCGCATCCTGCGCCAGGAAAACTCCCACCCTGAACCTGCTGGTCTGGGAAGGCTACGCCGATCCCTCTTACGTAAAGGCTTTCGAAGAGCAGAACCACTGCAAAGTGTCCGCTTCCTACATGGGATCGAGCGACGAACTCGTAGCCAAACTGCGCGGAGGCAGCTCGGGCAATTACGACGTCATCTCTCCCTCGAGCGATGTAGCCACCATGATTGCGACCTCCGGCCTGGCCGCTCCGCTCGATCTCGGCAAACTGCCCAGCTACGGCCAGCTTTCGCCCCAGCTCGCCTCGCTGCCGCTCGTCCGGGTGAAGGGCGAAGTCTACGGCGTGCCCTTCATGTGGGGGCCAGACCCGATGATCTACGACACCGCCGCATTTCCCCAGCCTCCCGAAAGCTGGAACGTCATGTGGGATCCGAAGCTAAAAGGAAAAGTTTCCGTCTGGGACGATCTTTCCACCGTCTACATGGCGGCCCAGGTCCTCGGCTACGACAAGCCCGATCCCGGTCATCTCTATAATATGACCGACGAGGAACTCGACGCCGTCAAAAAGAAGCTGGTGGAGTTGAAGCCGAACATTCGCAAGATGTGGTCCACCGGCGGAGAACTCACCAACCTTTTCCAGAACCACGAAGTAGTGATCGCCATGGGCTGGCCGCTCATGACCAACCAGTTGCGCAAGAGCAATTTTCCGGTGGGCGAGACCATTCCCAAGGAAAACACCACCGGCTGGATCGATCACCTGATGATCACTGCCGGCAGCGAAAACAAAGATCTCGCCTACAAGTTCCTCGAGTTCATGATCCAGCCGCAGACGCAGAAAAAAGTCACCGACGTGACCGGCTACACCCCCGCGAATCCCCACGCCGCGCAGTACATGACGCCAGAAGAAGTGAAGAATCTGCACCTCGACGACGTGGACAATTACCAGAAGCGTCTCTATTTCTGGCAGAATGTTCCGCGCCGGGCCAAATACAACGAGATATGGAACGAAGTGAAAGCCACGCAGTAGTGTGTAGCGCGGACACTCCTGTCCGCGAAACGCAAGCAGCGAAAAAACGATAGCCATGGCAACGACGACGGAACCGGGAATCGCAAGCAAAAATCAACCAGGCTCCGCATCGCTGCTCTCTATCCGCTCCGTCGCCAAGCACTTCGGCAAGAACATCGTGCTGCGCGACATTTCGCTAGAAATCGCCGAAGGCGAATTTCTGACCATCCTCGGCGAGAGCGGCTCCGGCAAAACCACGCTCCTGCGCATTCTCGCCGGCTTCGAGCATCCCACCTCGGGAGAAGTCTGGATGCAGGGCGAGCGCCTGGACACCGAGCCTCCCTATCGCCGCCGCGTGAACACCGTCTTCCAGCACTACGCGCTATTCCCGCACATGACCGTGGAACAAAACGTAGGCTACGGCCTGGCGATTGCCAAGCGTCCCGCCGCCGAAATTGAGTCGCGCGTGGCCGAGGCGCTGGCCAAGGTCAAGATGTCCGCCTGCGCCAAATCGAAGCCCTCGAAGATCAGCGGCGGACAGCAGCAACGCATAGCGCTCGCCCGCGCCCTGGTAAATCGTCCGCGTCTGCTGCTGCTCGATGAACCGCTCTCCGCGCTCGACGCCAACCTGCGCCGCCAGATGCAGGTCGAACTAAAAGCGCTGCAGCGCGAAGTAGGCATCACCTTCATCTTTGTCACGCACGACCAGGACGAAGCCATGGTGATGTCCGATCGCATAGCGTTGCTGCGCGCCGGAGAACTAGAGCAGGTAGCCAGCCCGCGCGAAATCTACAACCGCCCCGCGACCTCCTACACCGCGCAATTCATAGGACACACAAATTTGTTGCGAGCCGAAGTTCGCCAAGGAACGGCCACCTGCGGCGCGCTCAAGTGGCCGACGTCGCTCCCCAATGGCGCGGCCCTGTTCTCGCTGCGTCCAGAGTGCATTCGCCCGGCAACCGTTGCGTCGGCGACTGGTTCACCCGGCAATGCCGTTCGTTTCCGCGCCAAACTGCGCGACCAGGCGTTCCACGGCGCCACCGAACTTCTGCGAGTCGAGTCCGATGGCGGACTGATCCTCACCATCCGCACCGCCAGCCGCGACCTGCCCAATTCCGAAGCCCCGCTGCAGTTCGAATTCTCCGCCGCCGACGCCATCCCGGTCCGCGCGACCAACTCCAGTTCCAATTCCAGTTCCGGTTTCCATTCCGGTTCCCAATCTGAGGACGGCGTCTGATGTTCTCCCGCGCCTACCGCACCGCCATCACCGTTCCGCCGCTCGTTTGGGTCGCCGTCTTTCTGCTCGTGCCCTACCTGCTGATGTTTTGCTACAGCTTTTGGTCGGTCTCCGAGTCGGGAGCAATCGCGCATTCCTGGAACCTCGACAACTACCACGAGCTTCTAACCAAGCCCGTTTACTGGCAGACACTGCTGCGCTCGATGTGGATCGCCGCCCGCGTCATGTTCTTCTCCATGCTGCTAGGCTACCCGCTAGCCTACTTCTTATCGTTCCACGCCGGAGGTAGAAAAGACCTCTACTACCAGCTAGTCATCATTCCGCTGTGGGTAAGTTACTTAGTCCGCGCCTACGCCTGGAAGACGATCTTAGGCACCGACGGAGTCCTGAACACGCTGCTGCAATACGTGCACCTGACCAGTCATCCGCTGGATTCCCTGCTCTACAGCCCGTTCGCCGTAGTGCTTACGTTGACGCACATCTATACGCCCTTCACCTTCCTGCCCATCTACGCCGCGCTGGAGCACATTCCGCGCAACCTGGTAGAAGCCTCCCACGATCTGGGAGCCACGCCCGCGCAAACTTTCTGGCGCGTGATCTTTCCACTCTCCATTCCCGGAGTCCTGGCCGGAGCCACCTTCGCCTTCGTCCTGAGCCTGGGAGACTTTCTGGCGCCGCTCTTGCTCGGCGGTCCCAGCGGCATCATGATCTCGAACATAGTAGTAAGTCTCTTCGGAGCCGCCTATAACTGGCCGCTCGGAGCCGCCATCTCGCTCTGCATGTTAGCCCTGGTGTTAGCGCTGATCTTCTTCTCCGAGCGTCTGGAAAAGAAGTGGAGTTTCTCATGAGCGCGTCGTCTTCAGGTTCACGAGCCCAAGGCCCGCGCTGGCTGACCGCTCACGCCCTAGCCGTCTTCGCCTTCCTCTACCTGCCCATCGCCATCCTCATCCTTTATTCCTTCAACGGACAAGGCGTAGGAGGCTTCCCGCCGCGCGACCTGACCCTAAACTGGTACCGCATTCTATTCAGCGACGCCCCCATCTGGGATTCAGTCCTGAACAGTCTGTTAGTGGCCGTGGCGGCCATGCTAATCGCTCTAATCTTCGGAATCCCCGCCGCGCTAGCGTTAGATCGCGCCCAATTCCCCGGCAAAGCCCTGTTCCGCCGTCTGGTTCTGCTGCCGCTGATTCTCCCCGGAATAATCACCGGCCTATCGCTACTGATGCTCTTCCGGGTAGCCGAAGTAAAACTAAGCCTGCTAACCATAGTCCTCGGACACGGCACCGCGCTAATCTCCGTAGCCACCACCGAAGTCTTCGCCGGACTGCAAAAACTAAACCGCGCCCAGGAAGAAGCCTCGCTAGACTTAGGAGCGACTTACTGGCAAACCTTCTGGCGCATCACCGTCCCCAATCTAAAGCTCTCCATCATCGGAGCGGCGCTCCTGATCTTCACCCTATCCATGGACGAAATCGCCGTCAGCTTCTTCCTGATCGGCCGCGACAACACGCTTCCGCTCGAAATCTGGGGGCGGCTGCGGCGCGGCATTACTCCGGAGATCAACGCCATCTCAACCATCATCTTTCTGTTCTCGCTGATAGCGATTGTGTTCTGGTATCGCCTGCGTACGCGGGCCGCAGTGACTCCGGAGGTCGGCACGGAGCTGGTCGAACCTTCGCAAATCAACTCAAAGTTGTCATCCTGAGCGCAGCAGAACGATTCGCGAAGCGAGTCGTTCTGCGGAGTCGAAGGATCCCTACATCCCTCTCGGTCGCCCTAAGTAACAACGATAGTCAAACGGAAAAATGCGGCCCAGTGCCTTTTTCATCCCATTTTTCTCATACAGCCATCACTGACGTGCAGCGTAATGCGCGCGCCGGAGCGGCCGCGCAGAGGCCTGAATCGTTCCGGGCGGCAGACGATCAGGGTCGTCTGACGGCGTCGCGGCGGAATCGTCCTGGTCAGTTTGAGGAGTATCTGATGATGCTGAGCCGGGAGGGGACGACGGAAGAGCATTCGCCGAATTACTTTCTCCATTTTCTTCTGACTTCTATCTTCATTCACGTGACTCAGATTCGAGGACGCAACCTGCAGGGCGTAGAGCAAAATTCCGGCTTTTTTCGGTTCGAGGCGGCGGTGCAGCAAATGTTCGCAAACCACGGAGATGGTCGCCTGGATCGAGGTGGCGTCATCCAAAAAGGGCACGTGAAACTGAACCAGAGGGATGACTAGGCGGTTGCTGACTTCCGCCGGCGGCGGGCCACTGTGCAGGTGATAGTAGCAGAATTTCTTACCGCGAAGAGCGGCAGAGCGACAGGGCTCGCCGTCGAGTTTGATTTGTTGGCAGGCTTCGCCGGAATATCTATTGGAAGATGACATTATGATGGCATCCTAGAATCAGGTATCAGCTATTAATTACTTGAGGGGTACCCCCCCTACCCCCCCCCCAACCCCCATTTTAAGCCTATTAGAATGTTGTGGTTGGCGGGGATAGGCTGTAAAGTATTCGGGATAAAGCACTTATAGGTAAAGTATTCAAAGGGTAGGACTTAGGTACGAGATTTGACGTTTGATGCACTTTTCCCCCGGTCCGCGGTGTTCACGGCCCGTCGACTTCTCACTTTGTCAAAGATGTGCCGAAAAATGAATTTGCGGCAGTTTGCGCGACCGTCTCTGGAGACGGGCAAAGTTCTGGATGGTGCACTCTGGGAGGATCATCGCAGGGTTGCGGGCTGGTGTCTGTGATGGGCGTACTTAAAATTTGTGATGAAAAAAGCGCGGACGTAGGGCACGACGGAGACGTGACAACCCGCCCTCCGGCCATCCGCCATAGTAAAGTAGTACTAAGCCCCAAAACGGCAACCCTGAGGAGTTTTCGATCTGAATCCAGGCATTCGCAACATCGCCATCATCGCCCACGTGGATCACGGCAAGACCACGCTGGTAGACGCCATGCTCCGCCAGAGCGGCACTTTCCGCGATAACGAGACCGTAGCCGAGCGCGTCATGGACTCGAACGATCTGGAACGCGAGCGCGGCATCACCATCCTCGCCAAGAACACGGCCGTGTTTTATGCCGGAGTAAAAATCAATATCGTGGACACGCCCGGCCACTCCGATTTTGGCGGCGAAGTGGAGCGCGCCCTCAAGATGGTCGACGGCGTCATGCTGCTCGTCGACGCCAGCGAAGGCCCGCTGCCGCAGACCCGTTACGTGCTCAGCAAAGCGCTCGAAGCCCATCTCCAGCCGATTCTCGTCATTAATAAGATCGACCGCCCCGACGCTCGTCCGCAGGAAGTTCTCAACGAGGTTTACGACCTGTTCATCGATCTCGACGCCAAGGAAGACCAGCTCGACTTCCCCGTCCTCTATACGAACGCCAAGGCAGGTACCGCCGCCGTGCATCAGGGAGCTCACGGCGAGGATCTGCGTCCCCTGTTTGATGCGATCGTCGCGACGATTCCCGCTCCGCAAGGCGATGCTGATGGGCCGCTTCAGATACTGGTAGCGAATCTCGATTACAGCGACTATCTTGGCCGCCTTGCCATCGCCCGGGTTTTTTCCGGAACCATGAAGACGGGCGAAGACGTTGCTATCGCCAAGCGCGACGGGTCGTTTCATAAGACAAAAATCACCAAGCTTTTCAGCTTCTCCGGACTGAAGCGCACCGACATTACGGAGACCGCTCTGGGCGACATTATTGCCGTCGCCGGCGTCGAAGGCATTACGATTGGCGAAACCATTACCAGTGCGGAGAATCCCGCGCCGCTCCCGCCTATCGTCATCGACGAGCCCACGATTGCGATGCTCTTCACTATTAATACGTCTCCGTTTTGCGGACGCGAAGGCAACTACGTTACTTCTCGCAACCTGCGCGAGCGCCTGGAAAAGGAGTTACTCACCAACGTTTCGCTGCGCATGGAAGAGACGGGCAGCACCGACTCGTTCAAGGTTCTCGGCCGCGGCGAGTTACAGCTTTCTATTCTCATCGAGATGATGCGCCGCGAAGGTTACGAACTGATGGTCGGCAAGCCTGAGATCGTCACCAAGCACGACAAAGATACTGGCAAGCTGATGGAGCCGGTCGAACATCTCACCGTCGATATCCCCGAGGAATTCGTCGGCGTAGTCATGGAACATGTCGGTTCGCGCAAAGGCGAAGTCGCCAACATGCACAATCACGGCTATGGCCGCGCGCGCGTCGAATTCCGCGTGCCCAGCCGCGGCCTGATCGGACTGCGCAGCACATTGCTCACCGACACGCGCGGCACCATCGTCATGAACGCGCTCTTTGCCGGATACATCGAGTGGCAGGGAGAGATTCCGCATCGCCCAACGGGCGCGCTGGTCGCCGATCGGCCCGGGCTGACGACCTCCTACGCTCTCTACAATCTGCAGGAGCGCGGCATACTTTTTGCCGGTCCCGGCGTGGACGTTTACGAAGGCATGATCATCGGGGAGAATGCGAAAGACACGGACCTCGACGTCAACATTGTGCGCGAGAAGAAGCTGACCAACATGCGGGCTTCGACTTCGGATGAGGCGATCCGCCTGGTCCCGTACCGCAATCTCAATCTCGAGCAGGCCATCGAATTCATCGCCGACGATGAGTTCGTCGAAGTCACGCCGAAATCGCTGCGCCTGCGCAAGAAGATTCTGCAATCGAATAAGCGAAAGAAAGGTTCGCTGGCCGCGGTGGAAAGTTGATGACCTGCCAATGGAAACAGCAACTAGAGATTCAGATCGTTTTGCCGGATGTCAGTTGCTCGGAACTGCAGCCTGCGCTTCGTTGGAATACGCACTCTCTTCTCCGCTCTCATTCACGGCCGTGGCCACATAGTAATAAGTCTGCCCGGCCGTAACCGAGGTGTCGCTATAAGCAGTAGTCGTATCCAACCCCGAATTGATCTCAGTGAAGGGCCCTCCCGAGGCGTTGCCACGGTAGACGTTGTAGCCGGCAGTCCCGGAATTAGTATCTGTCCAGGAAAGAGAAACACTGTGCTGTGTCGGCGCGACGCCCATCCCGCTCAGAGTCTGGGTCGCAGCATTCGACGCATTGCTGCCGACGGTGAGGACACCGCTGGCGCTGCCGGAAGACTGCGGTGTGAACGTCATGGTGACGGGCACGCTTTGTCCGGCTGTAATCGTTACCGGCAGGGAAATCCCGGTTAGCGAGAACTCTGCACTACTCAGGCTTGCAGACGAAACGGTTACGCTCGCGCCGGCAGCACTAAGGCTGCTGGACTGGCTAACGCTGGTTCCCACCGTCGCATTGCCAAAACTCAACGTCGTAGGAGCGATGGTAAGCGTACCCGGAGCCGTGCCCGTGCCCGAGAGCGAGACGTTCAAAGTTGAGTTAGAGGCGTTCGACACCACCGCGATGCCGCCGCTTAGGCTGGCCGCCGACTGCGGAGCAAACAACGCGCTGAAGGTCACACTTGCACCAGGATTGAGTGTAAGGGGAACGGTCAGCCCACTGATGCTAAATCCAGTCCCTGTAGCTGTGGCCTGCGAGATGGTTACGCTAGACCCGCCCGTGTTCGTGAGCGAGTCCGTCAAAGTCAGGCTACTCCCGACCTGGGCGCTGCCAAAAGCCAGGCTCGCAGGATTGGCGGTAAGCTGGCCCGCCGCTGGGGCCGGGTTGATGGTTAACGTAAGGCTCGCGCTTCCGGTACCGCCGCTGTTGTTCGCACTCAGCGTTACCGTCGACGTTGCCGCCGCCGTCGGCGTTCCCGAAATCAGTCCGGACGTGCCGTTGACTGATAATCCTGCCGGCAATCCCGTCGCCCCGTAACTGCTGGGCGTGTTGCTGGCCGCGATCTGATAGGAGAACGCACTCCCCGCCGT
>Ga0187855_10000289_pt1 | contig 46388 bp, 33 predicted proteins | sample June2016WEW_8_10_2_FD_132969 | JGI IMG/M metagenome (GOLD analysis project Ga0187855, IMG submission 132969) | Peatland microbial communities from SPRUCE experiment site at the Marcell Experimental Forest, Minnesota, USA - June2016WEW_8_10 | ecosystem: Environmental > Terrestrial > Soil >... | reverse complement strand
CAGCCTCGATGCCCGACGTGCTGTCATTGTGTGTCATCAGGCAATCCTGAGGCATCCGGATGTCGCGCGGCTGAAATACCAGCTTTGTCGATGCTTGGTGAAATTGGGGGATACTGGCCGAGCCGCCGGGGAATGCTCGGCGGCAGTTCATTTGGCCGAGGCGAATAACGATACCGCTGCGCAGCTGTATAGCGCCACGTCTCAGGCAATCCAACCGCTTCTCTCAGATGGAAATTCAGTGGAATCCACCTCGCTACACACTGAAGCTGAGGTTACGCCACCGCCGCCCCAAGGTTCCGCGCCAACGAGCGGCGACTTTCATCCCGCCGTAAGGCATGAGCATAATCCGAAACGCCCCATTCCATTCAGACCGGTCAAATTCCATGGTCAGCATATCGGTCAACCGGCATTTCGCAACGCACGACTGACAGCACCTCGTAATGCAAAGGTGACAACCCTTAACCATACGAACCTCAGTGTTCACACCGTCGCGACGCGGGTTAGGGTTCAGACGCCCGACATTCGGGTTCCCACGGTGACCATCAAAGTGCCAAGGTAGTCGACCGGGATGCGATCGACCGGGAATATATGGTGCAGAGCTTGCAGGCCTTCGCTCCTGAAACTAAGCGTGATTGCATTTGCCGTTGTCCTGTTGGCCCCAGCGTCGCCTCTAGCGCAGACCCGGGTTGCGCTGGTGATAGGCAACAGTCGGTATGTAAATGTCGCTGCCTTAGCAAATCCTCAAAATGATGCGAAAGAGGTCGGGCGTTCACTCGAAAGACTTGGCTTCTCGGTAACGCAGATTTTGGACGCGAACTTCGATAGCTTCCGCAAAGCACTTTTGCAATTCAACCGAACAGCAATGGGCGCTGATGTCGCGGTGGTCTATTTCGCCGGTCACGGTATGGAGATGGGCGGCGAGAATTGGCTCTTGCCCGTGGATGCAGCTGCGAAAACCGAAATTGACGTTGATAAAGAGGCCGTAAGCCTGCGGACAGTGATGCTCGCGGTCTCCAATAGCGCTCGCCTCGGCTTGGTCATATTAGATGCTTGTCGGAACAACCCATTCGCGGCAAAGATGCTGCATACAGGCCAATTGCGTACCGTCGAACGCGGCCTTGCGAGAGTCGAACCACGAAAAAACATTCTTGTTGCGTACGCAGCGCGGGACGGCACCACAAGCGAAGACGGAACAGGTAGTCACAGCCCATTCACCGCGGCATTGTTGAACAACCTCGAAACACCTGGTCTGGAGATCAATTTCCTATTTCGACGTGTACGGGATGAAGTCGCGGCGGCAACTGGCGGCGCGCAACAGCCATTTGTTTATGGGTCACTCTCGAAAGAAAAGATCTATCTCAGGCCGGCAATGGCACCACTTATGGAAACAGCCTCGAGCTCGTCGGGAGCGCTTTCGTCGGGCTCAGGTGCGGCCCCGTCGCCTTCAGTTGCGACCTCGCCTGGCCTAGTTGCGACTTCATCGGGCCCAGTTCCGACAGCCGATCGCTCTCAACTTATTACTGAGTGCGATAGGTTGGCAGCATCTCCTCTTGATGATTTACGCCCCGCCGGGGTTGGCGGGGTCCCGCTCAATGAAATTAAGATTGAAGCTGCTGTGCCGGCGTGTGAGACAGCGCAGCGCGAGCACCCAACCATCGTTCGGTTCGAATTCGAAGCAGGTCGAGTTGCAGAGGCGGATAGGAATTTCGGGAGCGCGCGGAGATTGTACGAAGGAGCGGCTGCTGCTGGCTATGCCCCCGCTATGGAATTTCTCGGCCTACTCTGGGCTAGTGGCCATCTTGGAGCGCAGGATTACGCGCTGGCGCGGCGTTGGTTCGAAAAAGCCGTCGCGCTTGGCAATGTGGCCGCTATGGCCGACCTCGGGTTCATCTATGAGACGGGCAAGGGTATTGCTCCCGATTACGGCAAAGCGCGACAGCTGTATCAAAAAGCCGCGGCCGCTGGGGATAGCACCGGAATGAACAATCTCGGCTCGCTATACGAATTTGGACGAGACATCCCACACGACTTTGGAGAGGCGCGCAAGTGGTACGAGAAAAGTGCAGCGCTTGATAATCCTCTCGGTATGCGCAATCTTGGGAGACTCTATGCCGAGGGAAAGGGCGTCACCAAGGACCTCGATGAAGCCCGCAAATGGTATGCCAGGGCGGCGGCGAAGGGCGACGATTCGGCGAAGAAAAAGCTACACGAGTTCAGCGGTCCGCACTGAGTTTGGGATGGGGCTAAAATCGTCCCAAGATGAGGATTTTCAGATCCTTGTCAGGTGTGAAATCCTTAGCCGTGAACTCTACCAACGTGGGTGAAATTACCTTAATCGGCTTAGCGCAAAAACTGATCAGCCGGTCCGGTTTCTGCTTGTCAACCGTCAACTTGAAGTCCTTGATCGGACCGGCCCAATTGGCGCCGGTTTTCAAAACGTAGCTGATCCGTCGCTCCTGGAGTTTTAGTTTATTAGCCTCTCCTGCGCCAGCGAGCCCGTCTAGCCCCGCAAGGAAGGCATCGCCGACGCAATATTCTTTGCGATAACGCTCAATCTCGGCCGCCATTGCCTTGTTTTCACGGAGTCCCTTGCGAAGCACGGTGTCGAAGCTCATCCCGAGGCTGGTATGATAGCGGTGCTCCACAATAGCTGCCCGATTGGGCTCGAACGTCTGTTGCCGGACGGCGGCTGTCTTCACTGTCCATGCGCCTTCGTAAAGTTGTCGTCCCTGATCGTCGGTTCCGTTTGGCAACAGCAAGCCTTGTTGAATCAATTTCTCACGCGTCGCTTCGGGCAGGTCGGATAAGCGACTCTGCTCCGGCCCGATTGGCAACAACGGTACACCGAGGCCCTGCAGCGCCGCGCTGATGTCCTTGGTGCCGAGAAATGCACGTTGGTGTATGCTAAAGTTGACGGGTTTTCCGTCGACTTTGGTTTTGAAGCCGAGAAAATTCGTCGGGTCGTTGTTTGGAATCGAATAGTTTTCCCCTTCCGACAAGTCGATATCTGGTAGGGGAAACGCGATCGTCAAGGTGACAGGCTTTTGAGTTTGATTCAAGAACTGATATCGAACGGCCACGACATCCGGCGAAATCCTCAGAGACTCTGATTCCAACGATACTTCATCGGACCGAGTGAAAACGAGCCCGCCGACGGAGAGCTCGGCCGCAGAATCATTGGCAAGGCAAAGCGAGCCAGCTGCCAGGAAGAGCGGAATTAAAGCGAAGACACTGCAGGCAATTTGGCGCATGCTATCGATCCGAAGGTATTCCACTGAGTTCCAGTTCCACCAGCCAATTGTCATCGGAATTCCGACTGTGCTACGAATAATTGTGGCATCTTTTTAATGGAAATGCCATGCGGCCCGGAAAATCGAAAGTCAGCTTATACGCGCTCGGATTGATCTTTGCTTTGGCCCCGATGGGCGGGGCTGTGGCCGCGGATGTCGTCGTTAAGCGCTTCGCTGGCGGCACTGGGCAAAATGCGGTCGGGATTATCGAAGGTAGTCAGGATACAGAGATCGACGGGCCGCAGGCGCTAACAACTGACGAAAATGGCGAGATCTACCTACTCGACCAAGTTAACGGGCGAATTGTGGAGTTCGACCCAAAAACGCCGGCGGCGGAATCCCGGATCCTTGAATTTCCGGATCAATTGCAACCAACCGACCTGATTGTGCGGAAGTCCGATATTCTCGTATGGGACGGATCGGTTCATATGTTGCAACCGGCAACCGGCAAGGACAATACGTCGTTTCGGGGGCTCGAAGAGGTCACTACCCGCGCCGCGGATGACCAAACAGTGGTGTCGGCATTCGCGCAGATGGGCTCGTTAGATCCGGGCGACGCGACCGAACTGCTCGACGAAAATACCCGAGCCGCAACAACACTTAAGCCTCAGGCGCGCCCTCGCCAGTACGTCGCCTCGCGCGGCGCCGGATCGCTGGTTATCGATGTCATTCCGGACGGCGATCATTCGGGTGCCCGAATAGAAGTCCGTCGACAAGGTGAAATGGCCGGTCCCCCGGCGGCGCGGCTGGCCATAAAGGTGCGCGATCGGCTAGGCGCGGTCGAATTCCTGGAAATCGACCGTAATGGGCGCATGTTTGTATTCGCCGAAGATATTCCGGTTTCTTTCGGTACCGCCGCTGCTTTCGTTGCGCGTTATTCGCCCGCGGGAGTACTTGAGGGCATCTACGAACTGCCACTCAGCAATGTTCCGTTGTCACGTCGGTTCGTAACAGTTTCGACCGACGGCGACGTCTATTTTCTTCGAACCGAGAGCAGTGGCGTCGAGGTGTTGGGAGTGGGCTTCCGTCCGTTGTCCAGCGGAAAGGTGATCGACATCCGGATGGGTAGTTCTGCGCCGCCCTCGCCGATCTCAGCACGCGGTCCTATCACAGCAGTGCGGCCGCTAACGCGGCAGCGAGTCATCGAAACCGCCTTTGCGTTTGAAGGTATACAGTGGCAAGTCAACCCAGCTGCCTATGGCCGCGACCCCGACAACGTTTGCACCGGCTTTGCCGGTCGTGTTCGGCGTCCATTCTATTTGCATGGCAAGCTAGGGCAGCAGGTCCGTGGTATTCCCTATTGTTGGGGTTGTTTCGGCTCGCTCGACCAAATTCGCAGCAAGATCGAGCATGGGGTACTCGCAGGCAATATATGTACCCACAATGCTCCCCGATCAGACGTCACCGGGGTCGACTGTTCTGCTTTTGTCAGTGCCGCCTGGGGTTTGGCTCATCAGTTTACCACCAGTGCAATCCCGGCAATCGCGCAGCCCGTGACCAATCCATTGGATCTGCGCCCCGGCGATGCGCTCGACAAGCCTGGTTCGCACGTCATGCTGTTCTTACGATTCACATCGAATCAAATGGCGGAGGTGATGGAATCCTCGCCGGGCGCCTGCAATGGTCGGGTCTGCCGCAATGTCTACCCGCTGTCGTCGCTACTGGCGCGAGGCTACCGGCCTGTTCGCTTTCGCGCGCTGGTAAACGATACCAGCGCTGTGGCGCAAGTTGCCCCGGCGCCAGAGAAGCCTCAGACGATGGCGAAGCGGCCGCGCCGAAGGCAATAGGCCAACGATCAACTGCGAACCGATGGAAGGGAGGACGCGGTTACAAAGTCCGCTCTTTCAGATTCGGTCTCAGACACGAATACCCCTCAGTGGAACTCCATTAGGTGCGTCAGTGGCCGCCGCATCGCCTCGTTCCGCGCGAAAAATTGCCGGTGCTTATTCTTCCGATAGCCCCGCCTTCCGCAATCCTTCGTAAAACAATTCGGGCTCCTCGATCCGCGCGCGCAGCCACTTGATGGTGAACTCGGGGTTTCGTTTGCGAGCGTGCGCAATGGCAGCTTCGGCCTCCGATTGCCGGCCCATGAAGGCGTATGCGACGGCTAGATGTGAGTAGACGGGCCACGCTGAGTACCCACTGTCCAGCGCGGCTTGGTCTTCCCGGATCGCGTCCTGGTACCGGCCCATGTAGTTGAACGCAGCACCCTTGATCCAGCGCCAGCGGCCCATTTCCGGATCACGAGGGCTTAGTCTGATTGCTTGGTCGATATTTGCAATAGCCAGCGGAAGTTCCTCTGGTGTCACTTGGTCCTGAGCCAGCTGAGCATATGCCGAAGCGTAGTTGGGATTAAGTCTTACCGCAGTTTGTGCGTCATCTGCGGCCTCCTTGAGCCGCTTGGTGACGCGGTAGGTTAATGCCCGAACGACGTATGCTCGAGGATCCGTCGGATCTATCCTGATCGCGTTGGCGAGCAACTCTTCGATCCTAGTGATTTGTCCGAGTTTATAGTGCATTCCACTGTAAAGGAAATCCCACTGTTCGGCAGCAGCGGTTCCAACTAATGCATCGACATTGTTGGGGTCGAGGTTCAACGCCTGCTCGAACAGAGCAAGGGCCTTCGCGACGCTATCCTTATCGGCAAACAATTGCGGTTTGTTAAATATTGCCCACCCACGCATGGTCAAATCGATGGCGTCGGGATTCCCGGACTGGGTACTCTTTTTCGCTTCTGCCTTGACCAGTTCGTAACCTAACGTATTGGCTAATCGCGCCACCACCTGATCTTGCAGCTTGAACACGTCGGCCATTTCTTCCTCGAAGCGGTCGGCCCAGAGATGCGCTCCGGTCTTGCCATCAATAAGTTGGGCGTTGACTCGAACATGGTTCTGGTCGCGCTGCACCGAGCCTTCGAGCACATAGCGAACACCAAGTTCCTTGCTGATCTCCTTGGCGTTGATGTTCTTGCCCTTGAAGGTGAAAGCGGTGTTGCGTGCAATCACGAAACTGTTGCGAATGCGCGATAGGTCGGTCGTGAGGTTTTCGGCGATGCCATCGGCGAAATAATCCTGGCTCGGATCGCCGGAGAGATTGGCGAAGGGCAGCACAACGATGGAAAGATGTGCGGCCTCGACCGTAGTTGGATCGCTCGACGCGACCGGCGTGGTCCGGGTGGTGCCAAGGAAATACCACGCACCTGCGGCGCTCAGAACGAGCAACGCAGCCGCTGTGGCGAGCAGCGCCGGGGCCCAAAGCTTCATCGGCGCCGTCGGCGCGGCTGCCATTGCAGCCCTCACTTGGGCCCGCTTGCCAACTTCGAGCGAATAGACCCGGATTGACTTTTCGATGTTCTTGAGCTGAGTCGGGCCGAGATCGGTGATCTCCATATCGAGCCTCCCGCTCACCTGGCGATAGGCGTCTTCCGACAGGCATATGGTCCCGGGCTTCGCGATACCTTCCAATCGCGCGGCGATATTGACGCCATCGCCCATTAGGTCGCCGTCGCTCTCCTCGACCACATCGGCCAAATGGATGCCGACACGGAACTCAATACGGCGCTCGGGTGGGAGACCGGCATTGCGTTCGACCATGCCGTTTTGCACCTCGATCGCACACCGCACGGCGTCAACCACGCTTCGGAACTCAATAAGACTGCCATCGCCGATGCGTTTCACCATACGCCCGTGATGCACAGCGATGGTGGGATCGATTAGGTCGCTCCGGAGCGCCCGAAGCCGCGCCAGCGTCCGATCTTCGTCGGAGCCGGCAAGCCGACTGTATCCGACCACATCCGCTGCCATGATCGCGGCAAGTTTCCGAGTCTCGGTCATGACGCTCCTGCGCCGGGGATTGAGACTAGCATAAAGAGGCATTCAGAACCGGCCCGTCTGTAATGAAAATCCGCGCGGTAACCGAAGCGTCCGGGCCAGCAAACTGGTGCATGCTGCGTTTGTCTTTCTGATGCTTGAGGCCGCTCAACGCGGACCCTTGCTCCTACCATCAGCCTGAATGGCAGTTTTTGCGGGAACAATTACCGGAACCCTGGTGTCCTACGGGATGGACTGCCCGGACTGGACTTGTCGACATCTTCAGAAGCTTTATAATCTAGACTGGAAGGCGTGTGACAACGCGCTGTTTGCGGCATCACCATGCGTGGGTTTTTTCGACTGCTTGTAATTGCTGCCGTCGCCGTGCCCGGTACATTCTTGCTACCGGCGTTCGCGCTTGCCGATGACTGCCAGTCCCTCCTGAACGAATTCAATCGTACTGTCGATTCGGGAGATGAGAGCCAGGCGCAAAGACTCGTCGACCAAATCGCGACCAGCGCTGACTGTGGCCACTATCAGGTACCTGTCCAGAGACGGCTCGCTGCGCTACGTCTCAGTCTCGCTCAGCAGATGATGGCCCGAGGTCGTCCTGTTGCGGATTACGAGCGCTTACTCTCGGCCGCGCAATCGCCTGAAGTGCTGTGGCAGGCGTCGGCGACCCTTGGCGAGGTGCGCTTCGGCGAACGACGATTTACCGAGGCCGCGGTGGCCTACGATCTCGCCATCGAGATTATTAAAAATGAAACGCTCACTCCCACGCCTCCATCGAAATTCGATATCGAAGGGCTGATCGAGCGATCAGGGCAGGCGCGCCTTCTCGCCGCCAATGGCGCGGGCTCTGGCGGGGGCGAGAAGTTTGTCAAAACTGCTCGAGACCAACGTGACGGCACGCTGGGAGGATACTATTCGCGCTCCGTGCGTGGCATCGTTCCCCGTGCAATCCCCGTACCAATCACGTTCGAGTATCGGATGACGACTTTTACCAGTGTTGGACAGGACGCCGCGCGCGAATTGCTAGGGGCTTTGCAGGAGCAGAAACCGTCACACATTTTGCTGATCGGCCATACCGATGTTCGCGGGACCGCGGAATTCAACATGAAATTGTCGCGCGACAGGGCCGATGCGGTCGCTGCGTTCCTCAAGCAGAATGGATTAGCCATTGCCATTGAGACAGAGGGAAGAGGCGCAAACGAGCCCATGCATCTATCCGATACGTCCGGACTCACCGAAGCGGATATCTACGCGCTCAACCGGCGGGTCGAATGGCGACGCGAATGATTCGACGGATGGTCTGATGCCTTCAGGAATTTGGGGTTTCATTCTAATATTGACGGCGATTGTGATAACGCCCGCGCCGTTATCCGCGGAAGCGGCGTCAAATGAGAGTGGGTTCCTGCGCAGCGCGTATGGCGGTGGGGTTCGCGCTTTAGTTATTGGCATCGATGCCTATCGTCATGTGCGTCCTTTGAAGGGGGCAGTTGCCGACGCGCGCGACATAGCCAATTCGCTGCGTAGGGTAGGGGTCGAGGATGTTACCGATCTGATCGATGCCAACGCAGATCGTTCATCTATCCTCCTATCCCTCAATCGCCTTCTTGAACGGACAGGTCCGCGCGATGTCGTGATTCTTTCACTTGCCGGGCACGGCGCGCAAGAGCCAGAACGGGTGAGGGGGACTCAGCCCGACGGCGTCGAGAACGTATTTTTGCTTTCAGGCTTCGAGGATTCGGCGGAAGGTTCGAAGGAACGCATACTCGGTGCCGAGTTTAATCATTTCATCAAGCAAATCGAGTCGCGAGGAGCACACGTTCTTTTCGTCGCTGATACTTGTTTCGGCGGCGGGCTGACCCGCGACATAGATCCACGCTCCGAAGAGATGAGTTTCCGGCAGGTACCTAGCTACAGATTGTCTACGGACTTGCTTCAGCCTGTCACAACAACCGCAGACGAACTTATGACCGAATTAGACTTCGATCGGACCGCCTTTCTGGCTGCAGTTGATCGCAAGACCAAGGCGCCGGAAGTCCAAATTCCCGGAATTGCCGGGTTGCGCGGCGCATTGAGTTATGCTGTCGCCCGCGCCCTCGAAGGGAATGCCGATACCCACGGTGACGGCAAAATCACTCTAAAGGAACTTTTTGGGAATATTCGGCAAGTTGTGTACCAACTCTCGAACGAGCGTCAGAATATTGTCACGATGGCATCTCCAAGCCAGGATCTCAATGCTGAAGTTGTCTTTCGCATGACCCGCTCAGTGAGCATTGACACACCGCATTCATTGCCGGATTCGGGTGCTTTATCAAGTTCTCAGGCGGCTGGCAACGATCGTCCGGTCAAAATCGCATCATTGGATGGCAACACTGCCTATTTTGCCGGGCTTAAAGCGCAACAGGCGCATTTTGAAATAGTATCGCCAGTCGACCACCCAGATCTGACCTGGGATCCGGCATCGCGTGACGTTCTGTCTTGGGGCGACGTTGTTGCATACGGAGTCAATCCAAACGATCTACCAAGCGTTATCGATCGTGCGATGGCTATTCGCGAACTTAAGCTTATTGCCGGCAAGTCGCCTCAATCGATAAAAGTGGCCCCCGACGACAGCTTGCATCGCAATGCAAGCGTAGTCCAGATCGAAATAGCGGAGGTTGCAGGACGCGCGCTTATTCTGTTCGACATCACTGGCGACGGGACGGTTCAGATGCTGTACCCGATCGGCTCGGACCCGCACGTCCTTCCGACCGACGAGTACAGTTTTCCGGTGCGTGTTCGAAAACCGTTTGGCAGCGACCAACTGGTTGCCATAACCTCGCAACAGCGGATGGCTGCCCTCGAACAAGCGCTTCACGAGTTGAATAATAGACGATCTGCTGTGCAAATGGTCAACATGATCAAGCGTTATATGCCCGCAGACGCGCGGATTGGTTCCGCTGGCCTTTTCACCGCGCCGTAGGGATTGCCAATGTCGCTCTCTCAAAGAAAACGGACCGGAGTCAACAGTGCCGCCGTCCTCGCAATCATGGGCTTTGCTTTTGCAGTTTGCGGCACAGCTCAGAGTCAAACCGACGGCGACGAGAGCACACGCGGCGTGCGGATTATCGGTGCGCCGACCCCACCATCTGCTGTGGGCAGTCCTTCGCAAGTTTTAGTTCCGCCGGACAGCGACACCACAAGTCCGGCACTGCTCGCCCCGGTGGCTCCGTTGCCATCTATCGTTGCTCCACCACCAGCACCGCCCGCAGTTTCCACGGCGACGCCGGTTCCGGCGCTATTGACGCCGGCTGTCAAGCCGCCTCCGAGTGAAGTTCCAGCTCCTGTGGCTCCAGACGTGCCAACGGCTTTACAGCCCGCACTCAACAATTTCGCCAATGCCCCCAATAACCCCGATAGTGGGCCTCGTCCGCGCCAGGATCTCGAGGCGCTTTCAAACGGGATGAAAATTCCGAACGCGGCCGGGCTTTCGATGCAAATCCTCCCCGGGCCAGACATCGTGGCCGGCTCTCAGGTATCGTTTCAGATCTCTAGCAAGAAAGCGGGTTATCTTATTCTTGTTGACGTCGATGCGACCGGTAAGCTTGTTCAAATCTATCCGAATCCGATGTCTCTCATGGCGCCAAGCGGGGTTAGGGAACAATCCAACTATCTCCGACCTGGCAAGTCACTCCAGATACCCGACCGGCAGAGCCCTTATTCCAGGTTTGAATTCGTCGCTTCGCCTCCCACTGGAACTGCCATGGTAATTGCTCTTCTTAGCGATCGTCCGGTGCAATTGGTCGATTTGCCGGATGTGCCGAATTCACTCGTAGGCAGCATATCCGCCATCGAATATTTGAGCAAATACGCAAATGCGTTGCGGATTCCAAATGAAGGCGGGAAGGATCGATTTGAGGAGGCGCACTGGTCCTTCGATGTGAAATTCTATGCGATCAGGTAGTCCAAAGCACCGGCAGGTTAACAGAGCAAATCTAGGCTCTTGGTTCGGTTAATCGGCATCATTGCTCCAGCATGAAATATCTTGCTGCGGCGCTCAGCGGTGTGCCTGATTTTGCTGCTTCGCTCAACACCTGGACGAAGAAGTGATCCGCCTTGGACGGCTCACCAAGCTGGAGAGCATTGACGAGTGAGGCGCTTGTCACGGCGATCAACAGCTGCGGTTGGCGGCCCGCCGTGCCTTCAGGGCGTTTCATGCCAATGTTAAATGTTTTTGCATCCGTGCCCGGCTTCAGCAGACTTGAGAGATTCTGCACGGTGCCGTCATCGGAAACAAGAAAGAGGGCCACTTGGCGTGTGCCATAGTGATCTACCATTCCGTTGAGCACCTCGCCGTTGTGCAACGCTTCCCGATCAATGTCGAGGTGCGGGGCGCGCGCATTTTCCCCACGCAGCCGCGCCAGGAAGCTAATGGCGGGGCATTGCTGTTCAGTGACTTCGCGCACGCCGATGTCAGCCTCGAAACCGATCGAACGTTGAAATGCTGTATCAAGCGAGCGGAACGGTTCTGTCGAAGAACCAAAGCCTTCGATCACTGCCGCATGCTCACTGATAGCGACCGGCACCACGAAGAAACAGTTTCCACCGTCGTACTTCTCGATATAGCTTCTGACCTTCTCGGCCAGAGATATTCCTGGCACGGGTGTGAGACTACTTGGCGAGTTCTTTTCTAGCTTGGCAAGGGAGTTGTCTAAGGTCGCCGGCGGCGGTGTCGGTGCTGGGTTCTTCCCGAGCTCAGCAGGGGAGTTGTCGGGAATGGTCGGCGACGGTGTCGATGGCACGAGGAGAGGGGCTGGTGAGTTCTTCCGGGCCTCAGCAGGGGAGTTGTTCAGACTTGCTTGTTTCGGCGACGTAGGCGTTCGCATGGTGTAGAAGTAAAGAGCACCTCCTCCTCCGCAGATAAGCGCGATCAAGGCGAGGCCGGCGGCGGCCCGCCACCAGCGCTGCGCATGCCGCACCTTCGAGATCGGCACGGACTCCCTGCCTGCAGCTTGCTCTCGGCCGTCGCCAAATGCCGATCCCAGCGACCACGCCGCGACGACGGCCATCAAGTCAGGGCGTTGAGCGGGATCGGGTTGCAGCATTTGTTCCAGTAGTGGGCGGAATCTCATATCAATAGCGCCGAGGTCGGGCACTTTGCGCCGCTTCTCGACGATTTCGACTTGGCTACCTCCCATGTCGAGTGGTTTGCCGGTCAGGGCCTGAACCAGGACTAGCCCTAGGCTATAAATGTCGGATTTTCCAGTTACGTCGCCGCCGAACAACCCGAGTTGCTCAGGCGACACATAGCTGAACTTACCGGCGAAGCCACCGGCGATCACGGTACCGTGCTGGGCTGTGCGCGCGATCCCGAAATCAATGATTTTCGCCCGTGTAACGTCATTGTTCGGGAGTATGATGTTGTCTGGAGAGATATCACGATGGACGATCCCGTGCTCGTGAGCGGCCTGGAGTCCAGAGGCGAGGCGGCGCAGTAACGACCGAACCGCTTCGAATGACAGGGGGCCGTCATCATGAAGTATATCGGTTAGCGTTCTTCCATCGACAAATTCCATCGCTAGGTAAGGTCGGCGCAGCACTGGCTCGACGGTAAAGACGTAATAACGCACGACGGCGTCGTTTTGAATGTGATGCAGTGCGGACGCCTCCTTTCGGAAAAGTGTGAACGCTGCGTCGTTCTCGGATAGCTCAGCCAACATCATCTTAATGGCTACCGGATCGCCGGTTTCAACCACGTGGCCCTTATAAATTTCTCCCATTCCGCCAAGTCCGATGGGTTGATCGATCTCATAAATTCCATTGAGTCGCGTGCCTGGAGACAATCGAGGCCGCGTGAAATCCGTTTGCGAACCGGAAACCATGCGAGCTACTCCGGAACAACACGTGCAGACGCGTCGGCATTCAAATGTAGCGCACTCTCGGGTATGTACCGCGCAACAACAACCGTCACATTATCAACGGCACCCCGCTCGAGGGTGAGCTGGATTAGCCGGTCGCATGCCGGCTGTGACATGCTCGTGCTAACACACCGCAAGATTTCATCGTCCTCCACATGCTGAGTAAGGCCGTCAGTGCACATGACGAACACATCGCCAGCATTGAGGGCGCCGCTAGTTACCTCCAGCTCGGGTAAATCAACGACACCAATCGCACGGGTAATCGCGTTGCTGCCGCTCCATGTTTCAGCCTGTTCTGGAGTGATGATTCCACTTATTAGAAGGTCTTGTACTTCTGTATGATCGCGTGAGATTTGCGAGATCTTGCCTTCCCGAATGATGTATATCCTACTGTCGCCGGACCACATGCAAGCAAAATAGCCGTCGAAGGCGAGCAGAACCGCAACGGTTGTTCCGATGATGATGCCGCCGCGTTGACGGCTGATCTCTTTAAGGTGCGAATTAGCGTCGAAAATGCGATTCTCGCATTGAGACAACAGCTCATCGGCTGAAGCGGTGGCTTGAATCGTTTCCAGCGCCTCGATAACAGTGCGACTTGCCAAATCGCCGTCCTCATGACCGCCCATGCCATCGGCCACTGCCCAGATTCCTGCTTCGGGTCGGGTCAAATAGCTGTCTTCGTTTCGCGACCGTACCTTGCCGATGTCAGTCGCTGCGCCGGTCTCGAACAGCATTTGCGCCTGTGGCATCTCCGCCCCCTGGGCTCCTTCATGTGGTTGCGGAGTTGATGCGGCCGGTTATCATGTTCGTGAACAAAGACGGGTCAGGCAATCGCTGGCAACAAAAAGCGAATGGGTCGAAGTCGCGGCCGCCCACGGTCCACCAAAAGCTTGCCGTGGCATAGAGACTGGAATGATTTGCGGTGCGGAGCAGCGCAAAGAGATCGGAAAAAGACCGATTTCCCAACGGGCCGGCGACTATGCCGTTCTTCAGGATCCAAATACCCTGCGGCTGTGAATCCTTCGGTCGCTGGGCCGGCGCCGCGAGTTGTTCAAGCGCATCGGTGATCCTTTCGAAGGCAACCTTGTTGTCGAGCGTTGAGAGCAGAAAGTCTTCGACAGCCGTGAACCACTGATCGTGAGCATCGATATCGGGCGGCGCAATAGCGTTGCCCGGAGTCGCGCAGGCGAATAGCGTCAGCGGGTAATAGCGACCGATACCGTCCAGCGAAGACATGAGGGCTCCGATGACTGTCGTACCGCAAATGTCAGCCCCAAGCCAAAAGCGCCAGATTGGTGCCGTAAGATAGGCTTGGAGCCAGGAATCGCCAAGGCTATCCCGGCTTGCGGAGACGCAGCCTTGCATCCAAGGTTCCCACGCACTCAAGAAGTCCCTGGGTACAGAAAGCGCGATAAAGTCACGTTTGACGGAAAGCTTTCCGAACAGGCTGCATCGCATGACTGATTTAGATCCCGCTCGGACACCTAAATGCCCTCAGAGCCGCCAAATTCAGCGGATTCCGGCTCGCCGCGGACGTGAAGTTGTAACGTAGCACGGATCCACCGACGGCGAAGCTTGCTGTCGCAATCTCGCCGTGCACCGAGACGCCGCCCGCTTCAAGCAAACGAAACAGCGACCATGGGCCTGTTTGTTCAAGGACGGACGGCTGGCCGCCTGCATTCGGTGCCGCAGATATCGCGGCCCGAAGCGATGCGCCAGGCCATTGCACCAGCACGGGGGCTGCCGAGGCGGGCTGCTGGGCATTTGTAGGAAAATTATTGGATGCCGTCGGGCTCGCAATGACGGCCCCACCGATTTCAAGTGTGACGCTTGCGTTGGAAACGAACGCGGGCTTCACGGTCAGCTGAACGGTCGGAATGTTGCCGCCAGTCTGAAAGAAGGCATCGCGGATCTCGGAGGCACGCTGAAATGCTTGCAAAGTATCGAGCGACAAGGTTCGTGCCAATTCGGTGTTTTGGCGCCACGTCCATTGCGGTTTCGACCTATCAGCGTGGGCATCCAGGTATTGCTTAAAAAAAGTATCCATCACGCCGCCCGGTCCGAATAGCTTGGCGAAGTCGGCGAGGGGGACGTCGCTGCTGCTACCGCGCACAAACGGATAGCGATTGGCGATGGTCCGTTGACACACCGGGGTGACTTGGTCGCGAAGCGCAATCTGAAGCTGTCCCGCACTTGACAAGGCCACCTCGCGTTCGACGTCAGCCGCGAGATTGAGCAACATGTCGGAGAATGGTTTCGGAAACCGCGCGGAGCTGCTTCTAAGCTTTGATACAGAATCCTGAAGCGAAACTGTCGCACGTTGAACTTGCGAAGGTGTGGTTGCCGCCAAGATCAGACCTTGGGTAATTTCATTCAGGGTTGCAACGAGATCGTCAATCGGTCGGTGTGCCGATCCGCCCTCAAGTAACACCCGGTAAGACCTGAACGCGTCCTCAATCTCGGCTCCCGGAGCACGATCCTGAGCTTTGAAAAGGATTGCGGCTCCGTTTGCAGCCGTGAGCTTGGCGGCAGCACCGGAGGTCGCGGACTTTGCGGAATCGCCGGGGGGCGCGGGTTTTTCGGTGCGCGCTCGTTCGTGCGTCAACATAGTCTCCGAACCGATGGATTCGATCAGTTGCGTGAGAGGGGAGGTGGGCGCCGATATTGCACTGAGCGCGATATATTGCGGCTTGTCGCCCGTCAACTTGCGCAGCCGCAGCTTGTTCAGTGCCGTTTGCCAGGTGGAGATGAAGTCGCGAGTATAGAGGGCAAGAAGATCGTCCGGAAGATTATTGTACTGATCAGATAGCACCGGTTGGTCGCCTGCCGCCCCTAGCACCCAGCGGTCCCGCTTGACGTGATCAGCGATATCGGCGAGTCGGTCAACAAAGTCATGCTGAAATCCGACATACGTGAAAAATTCGGCCACACGGACGCTTTCAAGCGTCGGATCGCCAGGGGTCTCGAAAACACGAGCTACGTCTGGGCCGCCCCTTTTTGCCGCGACCCAATCCCCGGCGGTGGAGGTGCGAGCCTGAGATTTCAAAAGCTCGTAGGCTCTCTGCGCTATGCTAAGTCGGGCTAGGCCTTTCTGGCTTTCTTCAATTAAGCGACCGTTAAGGTCGATAAGCGGAGAGCCCGTTTCGAGATCGAGCATGGCGTCAAGGTGGTCTTCGAGCAGCTTGCGGCCCTCGGCATTCGACGCTCCCGGATAGAGATTTTCGGCCCAGTCGCGTCGCATCCAAGACTTGATCAACTCGCGATCCGCTGGATGCAGGCCGCCAAGCATCAGGTAGACCTTCAACGCTTCATAGACGAACCCGGGATCGCTAACCTTGTCATCAAGCTGCTCCTCCAGACGAAAGAGCAGACGCGGTCGGAACAGCCGTTCCAAAGCGACACGGTATGCGTTCTCAGACGATGACTGCAGGCGTTCGCGCTGACTGAGACCAAAACCGGCGGCCAATGGCGTTGAGACGTGACGGACTGCATATCCAGCCGGCATGTTGCGAAGCTCGTGCAAGAGCGGCAGTACCCTATGCAAATCACGATCTCCGATAAGCGTCTCTTTTGCGTAGGGGCCTGCATCCGTGAGATACTTCTTATCGGCGAGTTCGGTTTGCTCGATTAGCGTGCTGTTGCGGTTATAACTGGTGAACCATGCAGCCAAAATGCCAGCCGACGCTAGCGCGATGATCGAAAAGGCGGCGGCCTTGAGAATCATGGCCCTCCGCACGGCGGCGCGATCGGTTGAAACCCATGCAGCCTCGCCGGTGATGACTTTAAGAATCAGGTCGTGGAGGAAATAGCTCTTGCCTTGCCCAGAGTACGAGGAAGCCGGCACTTCTTCTGCGCCGAAGCTCTTAACCAGTGCCCCGATCAGTTGATCGATGGGTGTTCCCTGTTGGGTTCCCGACGTGAAATAGAAGCCGCGCAACGTTGCGTTGGCATGATAGCGCGTAGGCTCGAAAATTTGCGTAAGGAAATTTTGGATCGATTGTTTAAGCCGCGCCATCTGGGCCGGAAAGCCGAAGAGAAGAACGCGGGTATTTGGTACGGGTTCATCCTGCAGACGATCAAGCGTTTCCTCGCTCAAACGCTCCAACAAAGCATCATACTCGACCGCTACCTCGCCTACCATATTGCGTGACTTATCGGCGGTTTGAAATGTGGCGCCCCAAACTTGTTGGCGGCCTTGTTCATTCAAAAAGGCAAAATATTCCATGAAGCCGGCGACGAGATCGCCCTTGGTAAACACCGCGTAGACGGGAAAATCGACCTTCAGACGTTCATGCAGCTCGAGTAGGCGGGCGCGAATCGCGGTTGAATGTGCGTTCAGATCCGCCGCGCTAAGGGTCATCAAGTCCTCGAGACTGATCGCAACGATCACGCCATTGATCGGTTGACGCGGCCTGTTCTTTTTGAGCAACGCTAGAAAAGCAAACCAGCTCTCCTTGTCAGTCTTGGTATCGGAGTCTTGGGTGGTGTAGCGACCGGCGGTATCAATCAGAACAGCTTCTTCGGTGAACCACCAATCGCAGTAGCGAGTCCCGCCAACTCCGGCGATGGCGGCTGGAGCCGCGCCTCGCAATAGCGGGAATTTGAGACCAGAATTGACCAACGCCGTCGTCTTGCCGGAGCCCGGAGGGCCGATCAGCAGATACCACGGCAAGTCGTAGAGATAATCCTTCTTGCCTGCGCTCGCCGACTTGAGCGTCGCGAGTGCGTCCTTCATTTTGTCCTTGAGGACGACCTCGTCGCTCTCCTTCTTTTCGGTCTCGCTGACACCTGCGGCAAGGGCCTTGGCATTTTGCCTGCGGCGGAAGAATTTAAGCCCGCCGAATGAGGCGGCGCCCGCGACCAGCAGCACAATAACGATTTCGCGGACGATATAGCTTTCGAACGGCCGAAAATCTCCGATAGTGATGAGCGGTCCGGCCAAATAGACCAGCGAAGCCAGCGACGCGATGCCGATCCCAGCAAGGATGATTCGCGTGATGTCTTTGCTGATGGTCATGTTCTTTGCCGTTTCAGCATTTCCGGGTCGACATTTCCCGCTCAGTCGTTGGTGCGCCCGATCATCACCTCGACGCGGCGGTTCTTGGCGCGGCCCTCCGGCGTCGCGTTCGAAGCAATCGGAACGTCCGATCCCTTGCCATCGACGTCGATTCTAGTCGGGTCGCTCAATCCTTGCTTGAGAAGCGTAGCGACCGCTTTTGCCCGCTCGATCGAGAGATGCCAGTTAGACGGGAAGCGCACCGTCTTGATTGGCGAGTTGTCGGTATACCCGACCACATGAATTGGACCCTGCTCCTTGTTCAATATAGCAGCTATCTTTGCCGCCAACGGCTTGAATTGATCCTTGACGGTCGCTTGGCCGGGGTCGAACGTCACCTGATCGCAAAGCCGGATCACTATTTGGTTGGCGGTTTGATCGACTACGTTGCACTCCCCGCTTTGAAGTTCCTGGCGCAGGCGCGCAATTTGCGAGGTCGGTGGAGGTGGTGGCGGCGGTGGTGGCGGCGGCACGAATACCCGACGCTTGAGCGCAATCTTGTCGTCCGGATGGAGTGTTGCCGTCGCCTGGACCGCCGCATCAGCGCTCTCGCTTAGCAGGATGCGCAAGATCACGAATAGGCCAAACAGAAGAGCGGCCGATGTAGCTCCGACCGCCCACACCGGGACGCGCGACCGGGTGACGTTGAGGCCAAGCGCCTGACCTCGCCAGTGCGGTGAAAGGTCCTTTGCGACCTTGGGGCGAACACGGCGCAAAGTCTCGTACAGATCCCGCTGGATTTGCTGGAGGCTGGCCAAGCCCCCGCTTTGCGTCCGGTAGACGCCTTGGAAACCAAGCGCTAGGCAAGCATGGTGCAGTTCCAGTACTGGGTAGTTGATGAGCGGATCAAGCTTCGCCTGGTTGAGCATTTCGAAGAATCGCACCCCGCCCGTGCGTTCGCCGAAGAAGCGGCTCAACATGCTGTATTGTGCCCAAACGTGCCGCTCTTCAGTGGGAATGTGTTGGACGATGTCATCCGCCGTAGCACATAGGATATACTTCGCGCTGGTTGCTTGTTGCTCAGAAACGCCGGCTGATCGAACGTCCTTCTCGAAGAATTTGATGGCTTCAGCGACCTGCTCCATCAGCCCTGCAAACGAGGCGCGCAGCAGGGCAACGCGAAGGCGGCCAAGGAGCTGCAGAAGCGGCCCTGCGGCGCGCATGATGGGATTGGCATTGGGTGCCACGAGGTCGTCGACCCGTAAAGCAGGCCCCCGTCCTTCCCCGGGCGGTCCGGGGGCGGGCGGCGCTGCAGCAGTCTCTATCCACTCCTCGGCGGCATGGGTGGTGGGCGGGGGTGCGTGGGTCGATGGCGCACCCGAAGCAGCGGGAGCCGCTTGCAAAGACGCAGCATCGGGGGAGGAGGACGGCTGCCGCGCTGTGGGAGGTCCTGGAGGCGCCTGATGAGACTGGATCGGATTCGCCTGCGGAGCGCCTGGGGGAATACGGCCGCCCGGGTTAGGACGAATAATGGTCCTTTCGCCGCGTCCGAACGGATTACGTGGTCGGTCCTGATCGCTCATTGACGATTTTCCATAACCGCCCAAAGTTCGAGCTCTAGCTCCGGCCAATCCCCGGAAAAGTGCATTCCGATTGAGCCGGCGGTGCTGAAATCCGGCCACAACGCAGATTTGCGGTCAAGATAGAAGTACACGTGATCAGTAATCGCTCGAATGTGCGGCGGTGGGGTTGGGAGATGCACGAGTGGTACGCCGGGGAGGTGGGCGTGAACTATTTCATTCATCTTTGTATTGGGACCAACCTTGAATAACTGCGGAAACTCTTGCTGAATTTCGATCAAGGGCCGCTGCGCCGCGACTTCGAGGACAAACGTTGCGTTGCGGAACAATGATCGATCTCGGATCGGTGAGATGAACGCATTTCGCGCGCGCTCAATAATCTCGAGCCGGATAGCACGCCGGCCGAGCTGCGCACCCAGGAAATCCTGGATGTCGCGAATGAGTGGTGTGAAGACGTTTTCAAGATCGTCGTGATTGTAAGCTGGATATTCGCGCGCGCGGCGTTCGCGAGTGGCGAACGTTGCCAGCTCGCCGGCAAGCCTCAATAATTCATCGAATAGCCGCTCCGGATGGACAAAGCGTGACCTTGCAAAATGCTTCAAGACGGGAATCTGTCGGTTGAGCATTTGCAGAACCAGGTAATCGACACTTTGCAACCCGCCACCCGCCCCAGGATCGGCCGCAAAACGCGATAGTTCCTCTAGCTTGTTGTCGATCCATCCCACGATCCGGTTGATCCAACCTTCGATCACCGGGTGGGCCGAGCATGTCAGCATCGGCGGAATAAACTTTTCGTCGAACAGGATATTCTTGTCCTGGACTTCCATGACGCGCGCAATGCCAAGACTGAGATAGCCAGGCTTGGCGGTTCGCCGCAGTTCGAACCCGAGCCGCGGATGGGCGATGTCGATCTCCTCCTCGATTCGCAAAGGAGAGGTCGAGTCAATGAACAGTTCCGCTCCCCGGACGTACCGGCTGGCGCTATCGGTGACGTTGTCGTCGATCTCGCGCGTGTTCGGTGCCGCGATAGGGAGTAATAGCCAGGCGATTTGACCGGCGGCCGTGTCCGGGACGTCGATCGGGGCTGGTATCGGGCTATCCGCTGGCATGTCGAATGGGGTGCCGTCTGGCATCACACCCGAAGCGCGGCGCAAGGAAAACTTGCTCTGCTGGGCCAGATCGCTGTCGATCTCGAGCGAGGAAAAGCCCCAAGGGTACGGCGTCACATGACCGACGCGCCGCTCGACAAAGTGCTCAAGGTAACGATCATTCTGCTGCAAATGATGTGGCCTGAGGAACAGGCCTTCAGACCAGAAAACTTTGCTATACCAAGACATTATCTTGACCGTGCCGATTTATTGGAGAGGCTACGAGTTCTCATGCCCTGCCGCCGATGGCTTGACTTGTTTGGTTGGCACTTGAAGGACCAGACCTTGATCCAGATCATCACCCAGAGCAATCCTGCCCGACACCGAACATGGTATTACCACGACGGCACCAGGCTCTATCCTGGATTGTCGTAAAATTCAGCAAAATATCTCATAAATGCCTCGATCGGTTCGCCGCCCTTGCGGCCGATCTTGGCTTTCCATCGGGCCTCATAGGCGTCCCACAACTTAGCCTTTCGAGGTTGGAGAAGGCTACCGATTCCCGCTCCTCCATCAGTCTCCCGTTCGATTTTCTTTGGATCGAGGTCTGCCATGACCATCACCAAAGCCTGCTGCATCGCAGTATAAGTCTTGATCTCATGAACCTTCAGGTCTTCGAACCCCTGGACAATCGCCCGCTGCGCGTCCAGGTAGCTGGAGGTCGCAGGTCCAAACAAGATGCGTAACGCATCCTGGGCGGAAGGGCAGAACTTTAGCGGATTGTTATCGGTTGCCTGAATCATTGTATGGCTTGAACTATGTGCGAGGCGCTTGGCCTGCTGTCGAGCGCTCAATAGCTGCATGAGATTCTCGGCGAGGAGCAGCAGAACGGTCCCAATTTGCTGCGCCAGCTCGGCCGGGTCTTTTTGAGCCAAAACGTCGTCGGCAAGTCCGGCGGACCTCGCAAGCTGTCGTACAAAGGCGGCAGAAGACCCACTCTCGACCATCGGGGGGGGCAATGTTGAGACAGGATTGGCCGCCCTACCGGATGTGATGTTGGCCGTACCCAATGGCGCGACCGGGGTAGTCTCCCGCCCAGAGCCGCTCTCCTTGTTGTCCCACCCTGGCCGGCGCGGCGTCGGAGCGGAGGGCAGGGGCGGCGGCGGTGACTGTAACAGCAGCGGGGGGCCGTCTGCCCAGTCCATGTCGGACAGCGTTGGTGCTGCCACAGACTTCGTCGGTGACCGTGCGGGGAGGTCGGGCACCGGTTGGTGGAATGGGTCCGGAACATCGGCCGCCCAATCCAAAAAATCTGCATTGACGGGCGTATTATGTCGCGCCGACCGGAGTTCCTTGGGATTGATCGGAGGGGGGATGTCTCCTTCGTTCGCCCACAATTCCTGATCGGTCAAGACATGGACTGGTGGCGAGGCCGTTCCGCGGGGGCCTTCGTCGATTGTTTCCTCCGTGCCGTCGACCATGACAGCGACAATGTAATGTCCCACGGTGAACCGGTCGCCGCTGCGAAGGCGATGCGGCGCATGCATCCGATGGTCGGCACCGTTCAAGAAGGTGCCGTTGGTGGAAACGTCATGTAGCCAATAGGCTGCATCGTTGTAGCGGATTTCACAATGCTTGCTGGAAATGTACCGACTTGGATCGGGCAGGGTCCAGTCGAGATGCGCGGCGCGCCCGATGTCGATGCTGCGCTTGCCACTGACGCGAAAGCTGACGGGCCCACCGTCTGGCAGGGTCGTTTCGTTGACCAGCTGAAGAGTGAGTGGCATGGCGCGTGTTTCGCGTTTTCAGCACCCCGAATGATAAAAACAACAGCTTGATACTTTAGAAGCTACCGGTGCTACGACGGACTAGTTTGAGGCATTCGTCTACGCATGATTTAAAATACCTGGTTCGCTCGTTTCTTTCAACCGTCGCCGCTGCGATCAGTACTGCGGCACGAGCCGCGCGCGCGGTTGCCTCGGGGAGCGCCCGTAGCGGCCCCTTTGAACTACTGCTTATAACGCCTCCCGAAACGCCGGCTGCGCGGCAAGCCCATACTGCGGCAGAATCTGATGGTTCATCGACACCAAACTTTAACGCAGCTTGGCGACAGTCTTCTTCCGGCGTTTGCACCCATGTCTCGGCAGTCTCCAAGGCGTCTCTTTCATAAGGAAGCAGGGGTTTTCCGCCGGCTCTAACGCATTGGCAGGCCCACCAGACGGCCTCGCGCCTTGGCAGCAGGTAAGCACAACAAGAAACCGCGTCGCGGAAGGCCCCCGTTGCCGCGAGGGATTCGATGAACTCGACTGGCGGCTGCTCGGTTGGCGCGGTTTGCATGTCGTGACGCGCGTACGGAAACGCTGCGATCAATTCCCGCGTTGTCGCAAAACGATCGTGTCCCATAACAATGAGCCTCTAAATGATGGGCGCACCACCAATGGTTCCCGGACCGCTCATCACAGTCGGGCCAACGAGCATGATTGACGGTGAATTGATGATGATGGATCCTGGCGTCATCACGATCGAACTCGCTCCGCAGATGAGCGTAATCATCACATCGGCTGTAACTGTGCGGTTCACACTCACCGTCAAGGAGTCATTCGCGGATATCGTCACACTCCGGTTCATGTCTACTGTCAAAGAGTCGTTCGTCGTCACCGTCACGGACCGATTGTTCCCGACTGTCAGGGTCTGATTATTGCCAACTTGGCGACTCTCGTTGTTCTCGATGACCGATTCGAGATCCTTCTGCGCATGGAAGCGAACCTTCTCGGAGCCCTTTTTGTCCTCGAACATCAATTCGTTATAGCCACCATGGCCTTTAGAGGAATCCGACTTCAAGCCAGATTGGGTCTTGTTGGCGGGTAAGTCGTAAGGGTATGGGTTATTGCCGTTGTAGACGCAACCGACCACGAGCGGATAGTCTGGGTCACCTTGCTCGAATTCAACCACCACTTCCATGCCGACGCGTGGGATGAATTGCCCGCCCCAATGATTGCCCGCCCAAACCTGCGCAACGCGGGCCCAATATGACTGCTGCGCACTGTCCCAAGGGTACTGGACCCGGATCCGCCCAAACTGTTCGGTGCTGATCTCTTCACCATCCTCGCCTGTATTGGCGACGACCAACCCAGTGCAGATGCCGTAGATGCGCGGCTTACCGGTCCGCTCCTGGTTGCGGAAGGGTTGGTCGCTCGGCTGGAATTCATAGTTACCGGAGTAGGTCTCGCCCCCGCCGCCCGAGTTACCGGTATAGCTCCCGGATCCGCCACTTGTGCCGACCCTGTACTCCTGCGTTCCGAACCTGTGGGTTGCGCGGACAATTAGATATTCTTTATTCTCGGCCGCGGTCGGGTGTTGCTCAACGGTGACGAGGCTGCCTGCAAACGCCGAGGGACAATCGCCTTCAGCTCGGCGCCGGTGGTCCAGCGACTGTTCAGCTTCCAGCTTAAATTTCGCGAACTGCTCGCCCTTGTCCTTCTCGGTGTGCTTGCCTCGAAAGTCGTAAACTTCGAGTTTGGAATGGGCATATTTCTCGGCCGCTTCCTTGTTCGCCTTCAAATTCTTCGGAGGTTTGACATAGTCGTAGTCGTCTAAGTGGACCTTGCCGGTGCGAAAGCGGCGATGCGAGGTCCACGCACCAAGCCGTTGTTGCATGTCCAATGCGCGCGTGCCTAGGGGAAGATAGGGCAGCTTAGGCACATCTGGATTGGTTTCGTGGGATGCGCGCGAATCTGCCAGCACCATGGTGTGCTTGCCTTCAGCATGCTTAAAGAAATAGTAGATGCCGTATTGCTCCATTAGGCGAGAGCAGAACGCGAGATCGGTCTCACGGTACTGCACACAATACTGGATGGTGTCGTAGTCGGCGGTGGTCTTGAACTCGTAATCGCTGAAACCCGCCCTCGTAAATACGTCCTTAATGATGTCCTTGACGTTCTTGTCGAGGAAAGTCCGACAATCAGCTTTGTAGCCGAGTAGTGCAAACCATGGGCGCAACACCAGCAGGTAGCGGTAATAGTCCTGAGCCTTTTCAATCGATTGCGCCTCGGTTAAGATACCATCGATTATCCGTGTCTTGCCCTGATATGTCTTGAGCTTGATCGTGCACGATTGGCCGATCGCCTTATCGAAATCGATGTCTTCCTGTTCGCTTAAGGCGTCAACGTGAAATTCAAAAAGCTCGCCGAGGCCCTCGAAACCGTCAAATCTTTGCAACACGAGAACGTCTTTTCCGAGAGGCGTAATCAGTTCCCCGACGCGTCCATCTTGGGTGATGCTCATGGTATCCCCCTCATGCTTCAGGCAGCGACACGCGGACGATATCCAACCGCTACAGCATAGTCGAGCCGCGGGAAGATTCCGTTTTTTTTTGAGCAAGCGGGGCGTGGCGCGATCCCCGGCGTGTTTCCGGGAAGCGTGGGCGACATTGCCTAACCCAACAACTTTTTCATATCGACGCCCCCAGCGGTGTTTCAAGTCGCCCGGCCGCTCCCTGGTACACCGGGTCGAAGCAGGTGGTGCTTCATGGCGTCGATCGAAAAGAAATGAAATGATGCCGCAGATTTTTCGTCGGCAAACAGTAAAGTTCCGGTTTTGAGCTTACGATATCGGGGGTGTTCGGTGCCTGAGATCACGCTCACAGTGCAGCAAGCTCTAATGCGGGCGGCGGCAGCCTGCGAGTGCGGCCAATTTGCTGAAGCGGAACGGTTGTGCGGGGCCATTCTGCAGTCCCAGCCTGCTCATTTCGTTACGTTATATCTTCTGGCCATCGCGCAATCCCGCCGTGGGGATTTTGCCGCGGCGATTTCGAGTTGCGACAAGGCGCTGGTGATCCATCCTAATCACGCCGAAACGCTTCACATGCGCGGCTCTCTACTTCAAGAGCTCAAGCTCTTCGAAGAGGCGCTTGCAAGCTACGACGGCGCGCTCGCCGTGCGGCCGGATTTCGCCGAGACTCACTACAATCGCGCCGTCATTCTTCATGAGCTCAGGCATTACCACGAAGCGCTATGCGGTTTCGACCGAGCGCTGGCGATCCGGCCCAACCACGCCGCCACGCTTAATAACCGCGGCAACACGCTGCACGCGCTGCAACATTTCGAGGAAGCGCTTGCAAGTTACGATGAGGCGCTGGCGATCGAGCCCGATCGTGCCGGCACATTCAACAACCGCGGCTACGCGCTGCAGGAACTGAAGAGGGTCGGCGAAGCGCGGTCGAGCTTCGAGACGGCGCTGGCGCTCGATCCCGCGCATCAGCGCGCCTTAAGCGGGCTTGCCGAATGCGCCCTCAAGCTGTGCGACTGGAAGCGCCGTGATCAGATCGCCGAAACATTGCGGCACAATGTGACGGAGGCGTCGTCGATTGTCTATCCGTTCATACTGCTCGGCTATTCGGACGACGCGGCGCTGCACCAGACGGCTGCCAGGCGGTTTATTAGGAACCGCATTGCGGTCAGCCCGTCTCCGCTATGGCAAGGCCAGGTTTGGCGGAATGACAGGATCAAGCTTGCTTATGTGTCGGCCGATTTTCGTTCCCATCCTGTGGCCCAACTTATCGCCGAGCTGTTCGAACTCCATGATCGCTCGCGGTTCGAAGTGATTGGCATATCGTCAGGTGTCGGCAACGGCAGCGACATGCGTGCGCGCTTGGTCAAGTCATTCGACCAGTTTTATGATGTGCAGGCCACACCGGACCGCGACGTCGCCACGATGCTCCATGGCTTGCGCACCGACATCGTGATCGATCTATCCGGCTACACGCTAGGCTGCCGGCCCGAAATCTTGGCATCACGGCCGGCACCGATTGCAGTCAACTATCTCGGCTATCCGGGCACCATGTCCGTCGATTTTGTCGATTACATCATTGCCGACCGCCTTGTGTTGCCGTTCGATCGTCAGCCTTACTACGTCGAAAAGATCGTTCATGTTCCCGGTAGTTACCAGGTGAACGACCGCAAGCGAGCGATCGCTGTCCACACACCGAGCCGGGAATTGTGTGGGTTGCCCGCACGCGGCGTGGTGCTTTGTTGCTTCAACAGCGCGTGGAAGATCTCTCCCACGGTCTTCGAGGTGTGGATGCGGCTTTTGCAGAAGGTCGAGGGTAGCGTGCTGTGGTTGCTCCAGGAGCTTGACGAAGCCAAGAACAATCTATGCCGAGAGGCCGCAGCGCGCGGCGTCGATCCGGCGCGGCTGGTATTTGCCGAGAGGATTTCGACGGAGCAACACTTGGCGCGTCATCAGCACGCCGATTTGTTTCTCGATACTTTGCCCTACAATGCCCACAGCACAGCGAGCGACGCGCTGTGGGCCGGCCTGCCGGTCGTCACTTGCCGAGGCGAGAGCTTTGCGGCGCGGGTTGGAGCGAGCTTGCTGAATGCCATTGGGCTCGGCGATCTCGTTACTTCGAACCTCGGAGAGTACGAGGCACTAACTCTAAAGCTCGCACAAAACGATACGCTCCGTGCTGATCTCAAGAAGCGGCTCAAATGGAATCGGTTAATTTATCCGCTTTTCAACTGCCCTGAATTTACCCGGCACATCGAGACCGTCTATCAAACAATGTGGGAACGGTGGCAGCGCGGCGAGAGCCCGGCAAGCTTCGCGGTCGAAGGGTAGGACAGGTAGCGGGCTTAAACGATTGGTGTGGCTTTCCTTAGTAAGAGATAAACCAATTCGCCGGAATCGGCCGCATTGCCTGCCCGGTTATTAAGCTATCTCTTTAGATCAGCGTCCGGCTGCGGCCAGCAGCTGCTAGGATAGCAGGGTGTCACGCTCTAAATTCATCACCAAACGATCGACACCGCTTCGAAGCTTAGGGCGTCCTAACGATGACAAGATTGCTATGGTCTGCTCCACGTACGGCAACTTGGGTTCTTCACACTCTTTCACTTGTCGCTCGAGAAGATCAATTTTTTGGATAACAGATTCGAGTTGCCGCGAAATGGGTGGCACCAGCAAGGCGATAAGCGTTGACCTCAGAGGATAATGATAGTAAGTCTCTAATGCGTCGGTTGGGATAATCGTTAAGCATAACAAACACCTCCGCCGCAACCGAGTCATGGCAAGTGAAAAGTCGTGGCAGCTTTGAACTCCAATTTGACAGCCTTGGAAGAGTCTAGCGGCGAAGCCACACCGCCGCCTGAAGAGCCGGCTGGGGCGTCTCCACCTCCTTCTGCAGTGACGCCATCTTCTTCTGCGGCCCCCGTTGAACCTTTGGTAGCGGGCGAGGTCGCTCAGGCCACCGCATCTCCGCTGCCAGTACCGCTCGACCCCGCGGTAGCTGCGTTGTGCACTCCGATCTCGGATGCGGATCCATGCGGGCCCGATCTCGATCTGGAAGGCGACGCCGACTACCTTAATTTCTTCGCTCAGGTGGAAGGCGTTCTGCCGGCGTCGTTTTTCAATGCCTTGGACGGTACGCCGTTCGACCGCACCACGGTCGACATCGCCGGTCACCTCGAAGCCGTAAAACTACTGTTCGCGCGCAGCCGCGATTTACGACTGCTGGTCATGCAGAGCCGGCTCCAAATATTGAACCGGGATCTCGCTGGTTTTGCCGTGAGCCTAGCAGCGGCGGCGTATTGGTTGGACGCGTTTTGGGACCAGATTCATCCGCGACCCGAAGGCAGCGAGGCCACTGCGAGATCGACGGCGATCTGGGCCCTGGATGGTCCCACCGTGATTTTTCCTTTGCAATATGCGCCCTTATTCGATGCACGCCGGCTTGGCGCCATCACCTATCGCCGGCTGATGATTGCAAACGACGAAGTCAAGCCGCGCAGCGGCGAGGACAAGGTTACCGCCTCGACTATCCTTGAGGCGCGCAGCGATGCCGATCCCACAGCATTGGCAGCTACCCGGGCGCATATTGTAATGCTCAAGGCGGCGCTGGAGCGAATTCGTAATGCGTGCGCCCTGCGGGGCGTCTCGGCTGGACTTGATAGTCTTCCGGCTTTGGTCGGCAGGATCCAGGCCTTCATCGATCCAGCTGAGGCGGCGAAGGTGCCGACAGCTGCCGAGGGCGGCTCTCTCGACGCCGGGCAAGATTCGGGTGAGGCATCGGAAAAGGCGCCCGGGCCAAGTTCGCTTGCTGACGCGAGCCAGGCTCTAGCGGCCATCGCCGATTATTACAGTCGGCTGGAGCCATCGAGCCCAACGCTGCCCTTGGTGCGTCAGGCGCACCAGCTCATCGGCAAGTCGTTCATCGAGGTCATGAACATCCTGGTTCCGACACAGATGGAAAAGGCGGCCTTCCAGATCGGCACCGACCAGATTTTTGACCTCCCGGTCGGTCGACTTTCGACGCTTTCGCAAACGGCTCCGGAAGCCGGGTCGCCGACAGCGGTGACTTCGGACGGCGTTAACTCTGCATCCACCTACAATGTCAAAACGCGGTCGCAGGCCATTGCCCTCCTGGAGCAGGTGCAGCGATTCTTCCGCGCCGCCGAACCTTCAAGTCCGGTTCCCATGCTATGCGAACGCGCCCGGGCTCTTGCCGAGCGCGATTTCATGGGGGTGCTAAAGGATGTGCTACCCAAGGCGGCCTTCAAAAACGCCGGCGCCGAAAAATAAGGCACATCTTGTCGCCCGGTGCCACTCACGGCGATGGCGGGCGGCTCTACCCATTAACGACTTGCAATTGACGGCGAGCCCGAAAAATCGTTTAATGACGAAGCTCTTACGGCCCTAACTCAAGACCCGCGGACAGCGGAGTTTATGCGGGAGGGGACAAGTCAATGGCTAAAGAAAGTGGTCAAAAATTCATTCGCCGCGTTCGTCCGCCGCGGGTGCATATTACCTATGAGAACCCGGCCAATGCGGAGGAAAAAGTCGAGATCCCCTTCGTCATGGGAGTGATGGCTGATCTGTCGGGTAACACACCCGGGGTGGAGAAGGAGGCGCTGATCGCCGACCGCAAGTTCCTCGAATTCGATATGGATAACCTCGACGCTCGGATGGCGGCGATCCACCCTGGAGTGTCCTTCCGTGTCGAGAATAAGCTCACCGAAAATCCCGGTGAGCAAATGGGTGTGCAACTGCGCTTCAATAAGATGGCGGATTTCGAACCGGCGGCAGTCGCACGGCAGGTGCCAGCGCTCAAAAAATTGCTGGAAGCGCGACAGCAGCTGGCGAACCTGATGCGGTACATGGACGGCAAGGTCGCTGCGGAAGAAACACTGCGCAAATTACTGGCCGATCCTCAGCTTATGGCTGCGTTGAAGAGTCGTGCTTCGGAAAGTGGCGACGAAAGTGCTGGCGAGAGTGAACCCAAACAAGATTAATAACCGGAGACAGCGGACATGGCGACCGAGACGGCACCAGGCCGTGCCCCCCAAGCGCTAGTCGAAACCCGCGACGCCGATGAGTTTGCCGCTCTACTGAAGCAGAGCTTCAAGCCGCGAACCGAGCGGGCGGCGACGGAGGTTGAAAACGCCGTCAACACTCTGGTTGAGCAAGCGCTCGCCGATACCAGCCTCGTTAAAGCGGACGTCCTCGACACGCTCGAGGAAATGATCGCGCAGTTGGACAAAAAGCTCTCGGCCCAACTGAACGAGATCATGCATGCGCCGGAGTTTCAGCAAATCGAGAGCGCATGGCGTGGCCTCAAGTACCTTGTTTTCCAATCGGAGACTGACGCGATGCTCAAGATTCGCGTCATGAACGTCTCTAAAGGCGAACTGTATCGGCATCTGCGGCAATATCCCGATGCGGCCTGGGATCAAAGCCCCCTTTTCAAGAAGATCTACGAACAGGAGTTTGGGCAACTCGGCGGGCAACCATATGGTTGCCTGGTTGGCGATTATGCGTTCAGCCACCTGCCGACCGATGTTCAGCTGCTGCGCGATCTCAGCAAGATTGCGGGAGCCGCGCATGCGCCCTTTTTTGCGGCCGCGGACTCCACCCTGATGGGTATGGACTCTTGGAACGAGCTGATGAATCCGCGCGACCTGAGCAAAGTGTTCGACACTCCCGAGTATGCTGCCTGGAAATCGCTACGGGATTCAGATGACGCAAAATATGTCGGCCTCTGCATGCCGCGCGTGCTAGCCCGCCTTCCCTATGGGGCAAAAACCGAACCGGTCGATGAATTTGCCTTCGAGGAAGAAACCGACGGACATAGGGGAGAAAAATACGCCTGGATGAACGCTGCCTATACGATGGCCGCCAACATAAACCGCGCGTTTAAGGAATACGGCTGGTGTGCCCGCATCCGCGGCGTACAGTCCGGCGGTGAGGTGGAAGACCTGCCTGCACACACCTTCCCGACCGACGATGGCGGTGTCGATCTCAAATGCCCGACTGAGATTGCGATCAGCGATCGTCGCGAGGCAGAGCTGGCGAAGTCAGGGTTAATTCCCTTGATACACCGCAAGAATACTGACCGGGCTGCCTTCATCGGCGCGCAGTCGCTCTTCAAGCCGAAAGCTTATCAAAACAATCCGGAAGCGACCGCTTCCAGTAATCTGGCGTCGCGCCTGCCTTATATGTTCGCCTGCTGCCGGTTCGCCCACTATCTCAAGGTCATGGTTCGCGACAAAGTCGGCTCCTACTATGAAGAGGCTCAGCTCGAAAAGTGGCTGAACAACTGGATCTCGGAGTATGTCGACGGCGACCCTAAGAATTCGACCGAGGCCACCAAGTGCCGCCGGCCGTTGGCTGGTGCTAAGATCACGATCGTGCCAAATGAGGAGAATCCGGGATACTATGCAGCCACGTTCGAGTTGCGGCCGCATTTCCAGTTGGAAGGCATGGACGTGGGCCTGCGGCTTGTTTCCCGGTTGCCGGTTGCCAAATAAGCGGGGCGGAATCCTAGAGCTGCCAGGACAGTACCAATCGAGGTGTCGTAAAAATCTGAAACGGTGTCTGTGGAATTTTCTGCGCTTAGAGGGGATCAGATGGCTCAAACGAACATTTATCTCAAGCTGCAGGGCGTCGACGGCGAGTCGATGGACCAGGACCACAAGGACTGGATCGAGGTCGAAAGCTTCACCTGGGGCGTCGATAACCCTGCGTCGTTCGCCATTGGACAAGGCGGTCAGGCTACCCAGGCGCATGTCGCCGCACTCGCCTTGCAAAAGCGATGCGACAAGTCGTCGGTGACCCTGTTCAAGGACTGCACGACCGGTAAGCACATTCCCAAAGGAACCGTAAGCTGCATGAAGTTGGACGGTGACTCGCGGGTCGAGTACCTTAAGATCGACCTGACCGACATTATGGTGTCCGCTTTTAAGTGGGCCGGGTCCGGCGGCGACCAGATCGTTAATGAGCACGTATCGCTGGTCTTTGCCGAATTTAAGGAATCTTACAAGATGCAGCAGGACGTGGGCAGCGCTGGCGGCAACACCGATTTCGGCTACAACGTCCAGACCTCAAAGGCGACCTAAGCGGAACGACGCCAGCGCTTTCCGGGGCGCGACCGATGCAAAACGAGGGCAGTCAAGATCGCGTACGTCAATCTGTGCGGAACCTTGGCGCTCGGCAGCACGCGGCGGATTTTCCGGCCAGAGCGAAATGACGGCGACAATCAATAGTAAAACGCGACTCAGCCCTCCGCTGATGCATGTGTTTCGTGCGGCTCACGACGCCAAGGACGCGAAGAAAAAAATGGATATCCATAATGAAGCCGGCGATCGGATCGTCGCCGGCCGCAGACTACGGGCGCGCCAAGTCATCACCGAAGCGGTGCTGCGGCGGGAAGTGTTGCGGGATCTCGATGCATTGCTTAACGCCGTGGCGATGGAATCGACCGTTGACATGGGACAAACGCCTTATGCGCGAAAGTCGATTATTAATTTCGGCCTTCCAGACGTTTCCAACCGTACGATCGATGAAAACGCGGTCGATAGCATTCCGGGAGAGATCAAGGCTGCCATCATTAATTACGAGCCGCGGCTAGCGGCGGCTTCGCTCGACGTCGTGCGGGACATGACCGTCGATCCTGCCGAACTCAAGATCCGATTCATATTTCGCGCCGATTTGACCTGCGACCCAGTGCACGTTCCGGTTGAATTTGTTGCCGACGTTGTCGACACTGGCAAAATAATAATAAATCGCTTGTGAAACGCGCATGAACCAGGAATTTCTCGATCTTTACAATCGGGAACTCAAATTGCTTAACGAGCAGGCGCGTGAATTTGCCGACGAGTATCCCGGCATCGCGGAACGCCTTGGTGGGCTCCTGGAGGATCGCATCGACCCGCTAATCGGCGGCCTTCTCGAAGGAGCGGCCTTTCTAGCGGCGCGCGTCCAGCTCAAGCTCAAACACGAATTCCCTGAATTTACCAACAATCTGCTCGAGCAACTCGTCCCGCACTATCTCGCCCCGACCCCCTCGGCGATGCTGGTAAAAGTAATGCCGGTGTTCGGCGATAAGGCGCTGCGCGACGGCCATGCCATCGCGCGCGGCTCATATCTCGATGCAACATATCGTCAGTTTGATCGGCAGCTGGCTTGCCGCTATCGGCTATGCACGGACATCACTATCTGGCCATTCGATCTTATTGGCGCGGAATATTTCGCGTCGCCCGCCCCGCTGCAGGCGCTTGGTGTGTCGACCGGGAGCGATGTGCTAGCCGGCATGAGGCTTACTTTTACGGTTCGCTCGACAGCCCGGGTGGAGGACGAGCCGCCGGATAGCGAGGCGTTCAAACAACCCGATCTGTCGTTCGCGGGCTGCCGGACCAAAAACTTGCCGCTCTATTTCGCCGGGCCGGAAGCTGACGCCGCGGCGCTTTACGAGCAGCTGTTCGCCCATTGCCGAGGAATCTATTTCCGCTGTCTCGATGCGTTCGGTGATCCGCTCGTTTATGCGGCGCCCGCGCAATGTTTGCATCAGGTCGGCTTCGAGCGCGAGGAGGCGTTGTTTCCGAACGATCACCGGGTCTTCGAGGGATTTGATCTTTTGCGCGAGTTTTTTATGTTCCCGCGCAAGTTCCTTGGCTGCAACTTGACCGGCCTCGATGAGATCCTGCCAAAGCTCAAGGCGAAAACCGTTGACATCCTCTATGCCTTCGACGAGGTGAACACCCGCCTCGCCGCGGCGGTCCAGCCGTCAATGTTTGCCGTTTACGCCGCGCCGGCAATCAACCTTTTCGAGAAGACCGCCGACCGGATTCCGCTCAAATCAGCTCAGCACGAATATCACGTCGTGCCGGATCGCAGCCATTACCTTGATTATGAGCCACATAGGTTGCTGGAGGTCTACGCGCACTATTCCGGCGGCGGCGAGAAGGTGCCCGTTCAGCCGCTCTATTCAGCTTCGCTTGAAGGGGGCCAGCAACTGTCGGGGCCATCGTATACGGTGCGCCGGTTGCCTCGGCGACGCACGGTCGAGGAAAAACGCCTTGGCGTGTCGTCGGATTACACTGGAACCGACATGTTCATCTCCGTGAGCGAGCTCGGCGGCACCGACGACGTATCGGCGATTGCGGAATTAAGCGTACGGGCGTTGTGTTCCAATCGCCACCTGACCGAGCATCTGCCGATCGGTGCTGGCGCGACTGATTTTAGGCTGATCGACGATTCCTCTCTGGATCTCGTGTGCGTTGCCGGTCCCACACTGCCGCGGGAGCCAGTCGTGGCGCAATTGCGCAGCCGCGGCGAGACCGCACATACTGGTACAGTGACTTGGTGCCTAGTCAACATGCTCAGTACCAATCATCTGGGACTTGTCGAACGCGGGGCGGGGCGCAATGCTCAAGCGCTGCGGGAAACCTTGTCGATGTTTGCGGACATGAACGATGTCACCACCGAGCGACGGATCCGCGGAGTCCGTACAGTTGACAGCCGGCCGGTCGTGCGCCGCGTCCGCGAGCGCGGTGGCATCGGAGCGGCGCGCGGCATTGAGATCACCGTCACGATCGACGAGAGAGCTTTCGAAGGCACCGGGGCATTTCTGCTTGGCGGTGTACTCGACCGCTTCTTTGCCGAATATTCAAGCTTCAACCATTTCACCGAGACTGTAATCCGTTCGGTGGAGCGCGGTGAGATCATGCGATGGCCGCCCCGCATGGGAACCCGAAAGGCCCTTTGACCGAGAGGTATCCGTGACATTCTTGGGTCGTCTTAAAGCGGAGCCATGGCGTTTCGACTTTTTCACGGTGCTGCGCCACCTTGAGCGCGCATCCATGGATCGGCCGCGGATCGGTGACAGCGCGGCAAGGCGCGAGGAGTACGTCACGCTTGGCCAGGATCCCTATATGGATTTCCCGGCCTCGAACCTTGCTCGGGTCGAACAAAATGACGGCAAGCCGCTGACAGTGCTCGTCAAGTATCTCGGCCTTCTCGGGCCGCAGGGCGCGCTTCCGCTGGCGGTCACCGAGGAAGCCTACCACTACTTGCTTTCGCAAGACGATGCGTTTCCTCGATTTTTAGACATTTTCAACAATCGCTTTATTCAACTGTTCTTTCGTGCCTGGGCAGACTCCCGGCCGATCGCACAGCATGACCGTCCCGACGCAGACCGTTTTTTCGCCTACATCGGCTCGGCGATCGGCGTGGGCTCAACGCCATATCACGGCCTAGACAGCGTCGCGGACGCCGCAAAGCTACAGTTCGCCGGGCTACTCGGATCACAAGCGAAATCAGCTTCGCGTCTCGCCGGCGCTATCCGCGGCCTTTTCAAGGTCAAGGCGGAGGTCGAGGAGTTCATTGGCAGCCGGCTGGTGCTCGAGCCGAGCGAGCGCACGCTAATTGGGCAGCGTTTAAGCCGGCTTGGCCAGGACGTGCTGCTCGGCAGAAATCTCTTCAGCGTGCAGGATAAGATCAGGGTGCTAATTTTCACCGACAGCCTGGCGCAGTATGTTCGTTTCCTGCCGACCGGCGATCTTTGCGAACCACTGGCGGATTTGGTGTTTTTCTACAATGGCGATCAGCTCGACTGGGACGTCGAGCTGGCCCTTCCGGCTGGTGCTGCAGAGCCGATTCGAATTGGAACCTTCGGCCAGCTTGGCTGGACCACATGGATGGCGCCGAACTGGACCTCGAATGAAGCATACCGACGAGATGCGAGGTTTCATCCTGCGGAGCGTGCACGGCACAAACGCGAGCGCCGCGTGCAAAGCGTGTAGGGAGTGGACGCGATGGTTGATATTAGCCTTGAGGCGGTTGCTGGCAAGCTCAACCGGGTCGGTTACGAGGCGTTCTTCAAGGCGCTGCGCCAGGCCAAGGGAGCTGGCAACCGCAACGTCGAGCTAGCCCATTGGCTCGCCCACATCCTGCAGAGCGAGCGCACCGATATCGGGCTCACCGCCGACCATTTCAAACTCGATCGCGGCAAGCTCATGACCGACGTTACCGCGGTCGTCAACGGATTCCGCAAGAACGAGACCGAGATGCCGGCGGTCTCCAACACGGTCATGGATTTGCTCGACCGTGGCTGGCATTACGCAACACTGTTCTTCGGTGAGACCCAGATCCGCACCGGTCATATTCTGGTCGGTGCGCTACAGTCGCGCGAGCTTGCGCGCGCCTTCACCAATGTGTCGCACGAATTCGCCAAGGTTTCGGTCGATCTCCTCACCAGCGAGTACCGCAAGGTCTGGGCCGGCTCCGAGGAGGAGAATCTGCGTCCGATCGACGGCTCGGGCCTAGTGGCCGCCGGCGCGCCAGGCGCGCAGGAATCGGGTGCCTCCAAAGGCACGACTGCGCTTGACCGGTTCTCTCAGGATCTGACGGCTAAGGCGAAGTCAGGCGATATGGACCCGATCCTGGGCCGCGACGACGAAATCCGGCAGGTCATCGACGTGCTGCTGCGCCGGCGCCAGAACAATCCGATTCTCACGGGCGAGGCCGGCGTCGGCAAGACCGCCGTAGTAGAGGGGTTCGCGCAACGCATCGCGGCGGGCGATGTGCCGCCGCCGCTGCGCGGAGTGCGACTCTGCGTGCTCGACGTAGGATTGATGCAGGCCGGCGCCTCAATGAGGGGTGAATTCGAGCAGCGTCTACGTTCGGTGATCGACGAGGTGCAGCAGTCGCCGACCCCGATCATCCTGTTCATCGACGAAGCCCACACCCTGATCGGGGCCGGCGGTTCTGCTGGTACCGGCGATGCCGCCAATCTGCTGAAGCCGGCGCTGGCGCGCGGCACCCTGCGCACCATCGCGGCAACGACATGGTCGGAATATCGCCAATACATCGAGAAGGATCCGGCCCTGACAAGGCGTTTCCAGCCGATCCAGATCGGCGAGCCCGACGCTCAGCAATGCTGCGACATGCTGCGCGGTATTCTCGGCCCTATGGAGAAATACCACAAGGTGCGGATTTCAGATGCCGCCGTCGTGGCGGCCGTGAAGCTCTCGCAGCGTTACATTCCGGCGCGTCAGTTGCCGGACAAGGCGGTAAGCCTCCTCGACACCGCCTGCGCGCGCGTCGCCATCAGCCAGAGCGCGGTGCCGGCGATGATCGAAGACGTAACGGCGGCAATCGCCGCGCGCGAAACGGAGAAGGCGGCGCTCGCCAGCGACAGTGACCTAGGCGCGCAGGATCAGGAAACGATCGCTGCGATTGACGCCGGAATCGCGACGCTGAGAGAGAAGCTCGCCGGCCTCGAAGCCGAATGGGCGATCGAGCAGAAGCTCGTCACCGAGATTCGCAGCCTGCGCGACATTCTCAATCCACCAAAGAAGGCGGACGGCAAGCCGCAGGCCGACGCCTCGGCCGCGACGCCGGCGACGGCGCAATCGAATACCGCAGACAAGGAGGAGGTGCGCAGGCAACTGCGCGAGAAATTCGGAACGCTCGATGCACGCGAGCCAGAAAAGCGGATGATCTATGCTCACGTGGATGAGCAGGTGGTCGCCTCCGTGGTCTCCGACTGGACCGGCATCCCGGTCGGCCGCATGGTAAAAGATGAGATCGAGAACGTGCTCCGGCTCCCGGAAATTCTCAACCGTCGCATTATCGGCCAATCCCACGGACTGGCGATGATCGCGAAGCGAATCGAGACCAATCGCGCTAGGCTCGACAATCCAAGCAAGCCGATCGGTGTGTTCATGCTGTGCGGCCCGTCCGGCGTCGGCAAGACCGAGACCGCGCTCGCCCTCGCTGAGGCGCTCTACGGTGGCGAGCAGAACATGATCACCATCAACATGTCCGAGTTTCAGGAGGCGCACACGGTGTCCTCGTTAAAGGGAGCACCGCCTGGCTATGTCGGCTACGGGGAGGGCGGTCGGCTCACCGAGGCGGTGCGGCGCAGGCCCTACAGCGTAATCCTGCTCGACGAGGTCGAGAAGGCGCATCCCGACGTTCACGAGATCTTCTTCCAGGTGTTCGACAAGGGCTTCATGGACGACGGCAACGGCCGGCGTATCGACTTCAAGAATACGCTGATCATCCTCACCACCAACGTTGGCACCAACTTGATCATGGGGCTTTCCGCCGATCCGAAATTTCGCGAGGATTCTGAGTCGCTAGCACAAGAGCTGCGCCCCGAGCTCTTGAAGATGTTTCCCGCGGCGCTGCTTGGCCGCATGGTTTCAATCCCATATTATCCGCTATCGGACAAGGTGCTGGGCGGCATCGTGCGCTTGCAGCTCGACCGAATCGGCCAGCGCATTCGTGAAAATCACGCCGCTACCTTCGTCTACGATCAGGCGGTGGTCGATCATATCGTCTCGATGTGCAACGATCCGGATACGGGCGGACGCATGATCGACAACATCATTACCAACACTCTGCTGCCGGCGCTCTCGCGCGAGCTCCTCAAGCGAGCGCTCGCTAAGGAGCGGCTCACAGAAGCCAGGGTAACCATCGAGAACGGCGATTTTGCGTACGGCTGGGCATGATCGCGGCAATGGGAGGATCCTGTGGGCAGGAACCGTTTCGAGCAAGTCGATGAGCTTCAGGCGGACGCCATTAACCTGACGCTCTCTCAGAGGAGTGACGGCCAGGTGGGCATCATTCACTGCCCGAAAACAGCGGCGCCGGATCAGCTGCCGGCGGATTTGACCAGCCAAGAGATTCCGGCTCGCGACGCCGTCATCGGCGCCATTCAGCTCGCCAATTCTAAAGAGCTTCCGATCGTAGTGATCGACCGCGATAACATCTGGAAAGCGGAGTGGGGTGATCTGTGGCGGTATGAGGAACAAAGCGGGGAAACATGAGAGATTTTTTCGTGGCTTGACCTAGTTTCCTAACTAATGCTCCACAGCACTTATCCGACAAATTCCCGGCGTCGCGCGCCGCTGAGGCGAGCGGATTAAGCAGCGTCGTCCGCGATGTGTCGCGGGTCGACGACGTACCGTGGGCCGCCGGTCACGAACACTCCAAGCCTGACCGTCTGTGCTTCAAGTTCTGGACTGATCGCTTTAGCGCCGTGAGCCCCGGGCTTACGCTCACGTCGGAGTTGCGCGTGCGCCAGCCATTTACGCCTTGGCTCCGATCGCTACCCAAATGTCGCGCCGCGGCGTCCGAATAATCTACACACTAACGTGCATTAGCGGTGGTTTGGAGCTTCAGTACGGATGGGCAGTTTTGAACGGGTCATTGTGTTAGACTGGTTTGGGTGAAAGGAGGTTATGACCGAGACTCGGAAACTCGCGGCGAATCAGCTCCCTTCGGGAGTCATCGGTTTGGCAGCTTGCGTTAGTCTACAAAGGTCTGATATTTTAGCACGACCGCGAAGGCGGCTTGTTGGGGGTCAGGGAGCGCCCGATGTTTTCGAAAGAATTCATCCGTACGCTCGCGAGTGCACAATCGGGGACGAGCGTCGAACACTTGGCGACGGTACTTCGAGTCCTTTGGGCGGAAGTCGAGCGGCTCGAGCGCAGCGTGACCATCAGAGACAACGAGATCACGCTTAAGACGGGTGACGCTTCGATCGTGCTCAAGTCGGACGGCTCCGTTGTGATCAGTGGCAAGGAGATCACGGTCGAAAGCAGCGGGCGAATCAACGTCAAGGCATCGGGCGATCTGGTGCTCAAGGGCGCTAGAGTGCTGGAAAATTGACCGCCGTGGTCACAGGTTCCGAGCCGCCCGTCGACATGATCATTGACCCATTCCGCTGATCAATCTGTTTGACCATGGGTATCATCTTCTGGGCGGGGTTGGTTGGCTTGAACCGGCGAGCCGTCGGTGGACCAGCCTGGGGTAGGACGCTATCCGTTGACCCGATGTTCTCAATACTCGACTGAGCTTCCTACCGGCAGCTTATGCGTTTCAAGCCACAGTGCACGCGCGGCAATGGTCGGGTCAATCCGCGCATTTCGCCACCAGGCGGCTTCATTGCCGCAGTGATGAACTTCCCGATGATGTCCGCGACACAGCGGGACGGTGAATTCGTCGCTTACCTTCCTCCCGAGTGCCCGGTTTTGCGCAAACCGGAGATGGTGGGCATCCGACGGTTGCCGGCCGCAAATGAGACAAGGACGCTGGGCGACGAATTTGACATGAGACCGGTCGCGAATCCGCCGCGGCTCCGGCAATGTCAATACGCTCTTGTCGATCTCCTTGGCCCGCGATCGATGTTTTGGCTTTTCTGCATCGCGACTAAGTGGTTCCAGAGGTGGCGCCGTCGGCATCTGGGGCTGATCCGCGTCCCCTGTCGTCGAAAGGGTCGCTAGTCTCGCTTGGAAAACCTCCTCCACATGATGGGCGTCGGCTGCCTTCAACTGGTTCTTTTCACCCAGGCGCCGGTGTGCCCACATTGCGGCGTCGTCACCCGAGCCGATCTCGTTGAGCTCGGCGATCAGTCGATCGCGTATTTCAACCGATGCCTCAGGTCCGAGGATGGGCTTGTTGGAATTCGCCTGGATCTTTCTGTTGTGACCGACGGTTCCTTGTCGAACAGGGATTTGCTGTCCGCCAATTAGCCCGCCATTTCCTTCTCCGGTCCGCCTCTCGCGGCCTGGCGTCTGGACGGCTGGCGTGATGAGGTCGGGAGCATCGAGGTCATCTTCACCGGCAATCCCGACAAGTGTGAACAGCGCGTAACGCCGGGCATAGGTCAGCGCCGCGCCCTTCCGATGTGGGGTCTCGCTGATCGCGCAGACCGGCCAATCCGAGGCAATCCATTCTCCCGAGGCGTGGGCCAAGACGGTCGTCAAATTGATCGTGCCAGCGGTCTGGTCGACGGAGGTCGTCTGAACGGTAGCGATGTCATGCTGCCCCAAGGTCTCGCGCACGATGTCGAGCCCGCTCGACAACGGGGCATAGCGAAATGTCTGGTCAGCCCTACCGGTCGACTGGATGGTCGCGGTAAGGGATTTTTCCGGATTGACGAGTTCGACTTGCGCCTTGGCGAGCGCCGCCGCCAAGCTGGCGATCGATTCACTCGACCGCTGCACGGTTGGCCTCCGCATTCAGGAGATCGAAGCTGATGGCCCCCGACTTCGACCGCTTCGCTCGGATACCGTGACCGATCGCCTGCTGGGCATCATCGGGTACTAGCCTCTTGAGTTCGGTCTTGGCCTGTTCATGCTCAAGATGAGCCGATCGGGTCCGCGAAAAGACCGCCGCAAACTCTGCCCAGGCGTTAGAGGTACTCATGTCGACGATGACAAGGTTGTGATTCTGCGAAATGGAAATAGGATTCATGAGAATATACAGATACTTAATAGTCGGCGTAATCCGATCGAGCCGTGGCGTTCGAGCCTCGGCGAAGACAGTTGGACACTCTGCTTAAGACCGATCGGGATGCCCGAACCTGTTGGAGGCAGACGTGCCAAAGAGATGCGAGGTCGAGCGGATGGCGTCCGGCCGCGAGCGTCAGGCGCGGTCTTGAGCATCCGACACGTGCCGCCTATGCTCGCCGCAAAGAAGAACCGTGCATGGTCCTCCAACGAGGGCCGGTTCCGCCGCCGGGGGAGGATCGGGGTTGCTGGATTTTATTCAGCAGGTGGTGGGAGGCATTGCGCTCGGCTGCGTCTATGGCCTGATCGCGCTGGGCTTTGTCCTCATCTACAAGGCAACGGAAGTCGTGAATTTCGCCCAAGGCGATCTGATGATGTTGGGTGGCTTCTTTGCCTACACCTTCATCGACCAGCTCGGCTTCAACTATTGGATCGGCTTTGCGCTCGCCGTCCTCGCCATGGCGGCGTTCGGCAGTTTGGTGGAACGGGTCATCGTGCGCCCGATCCTGGGTTATCCCCAGTTCTCTATCGTCATGGTGACGATCGGGCTTGGTTTCGCGCTGCGCGCGGTCGTCGGCATGATCTGGGGTACCGACGATCTGCGCATCGACACCCCGTTCTCCTCGGGTGTTGTGCACATCGGGGCGTTGGTGCTCGCAGATGACAAGCTCTCCGTCATCGTGGCGACGGTCCTGTTGTGCGGGGGGCTGTGGGTCTATTTCAACAACACCCGCATGGGCATCGCCATGCAGGCGACGTCGCAGAATATGCTCGGCGCTTATTACATGGGCATCCCGGTGAAGCGGGTATTCTCGCTCATTTGGGCGATCAGTGCCGCGGTTGCGGGTTTTGCCGGGGTGCTGCTGGCGCCAATCGCGTTCATCCACACCAATGTCGGCTTTCTCGGGCTGAAAGCGTTTCCGGCGGCCGTCCTCGGCGGGTTCGGCAGCATTCCGGGCGCGCTCGCCGGCGGTCTCATCATCGGTGTCGCCGAGACCCTCTCCGGCTTCTACCTTGCGGAAGGCTTCAAGGATGTCGCCGCCTACATTCTCCTCCTCATCGTACTGATGGTGCGGCCTGAAGGGTTGTTCGGCCTGCATCTGCGAAAGAAGGTCTGAAGCCGTGCGGCCGATCTTCCAGACCGACTACGATCAGGACATCCGGCTGATGCGTCACGGCGGCTATTGGTGGTCCTACGGCGCGCTCCTGCTGTTGGTTCTGCTCGCGCCGTTCGTCGTCGGCTCCTACTTGCAGAGCCAGATCGTCTTCGTCTTCATTTATTCGATCGTCGGCGTCGGCCTTCTCATCCTCGCCGGGTTTACCGGGCAGACGTCGCTCGGCCACGCCGCGTTCCTCGCGATCGGGGCATATACGGCAGGATACATGCAGCGGCTCGGCGTGCCGTTTCTCGTCTATCTCCCGCTTTCGGTCATTCTTAGCGGCGCCGTCGGCGCGCTCGTCGGCTTTCCAGCCTTACGGCTCTCCGGCATCTATCTGGTGATCGCCACGATTGCGTTCGGATTCATCATCGAGGAGGTCGCCGCGCGCTGGGAGAGCGTGACCAACGGTAATGACGGCATGCGGGTCAAACCGATCGAGTTTTTCGGCGTGACACTCGGCCGGGAAGGGTATGGTTTCTACTATCTCTGCCTTGGCTTGCTGATGCTCGTATTGCTGCTCGCGCTCAATATCCTGCGCTCGCCGACCGGCCGTGCCTTCGTCGCGATCCGCGACAGCGAGGTCGCGGCGCGGAGCATTGGCGTCAATCTCGCGGTCTACAAGGTGGTGGCGTTCTCGATCAGCGCAGCGATGACGGGTCTGGCGGGCTGCCTTTACGCGCACAAGCTTTCTTTCATCAGCCCGGAAATGTTCACGCTCCTGCTTTCTCTCGAGTTCGTCATCGTCATCCTAATCGGCGGTATCGGCAGCCTGCACGGAGCCGTGCTCGGCTCGATCTTCGTCGTGATGGTTGATCCGTTTCTCGGCTATCTCAAGGATGACGTCCCGTACACGATCGGCAAACTGGCGCAGGCGTTCGGCGCCTCCAATGCAGGCGCAATACAGGACACGCTCTCCGCCATCGGCGGTGCCGCCGGCCTTAAAGGCGCAATCTACGGCGTGATCATCATCCTCTTCATCATCTTCGAGCCGTACGGGCTGTACGGGCGCTGGCTCAAGATCCGGCTCTATTTCGAGCTGTTTCCGCTGTACAAGAAAGCAACGTTCCGACGGCAGAAGACCTACCTTAAATCGGAGCGCAACCGATGAGTTTGCTGCGGCTCGACGCCATTTCGTTGAGCTTCGGCGGCCTTACCGCCGTCGACGGCGTGAGCTTTGCCGTCGAGCGCGGCGAGATATTCACCATGATTGGCCCAAACGGCGCGGGCAAGACCTCGATCTTCAATATGATCTCGCGCTTCTATCAGCCGAGCCAGGGACGCTTATTCTTCGAGGATATCGACATCACCTCGATGCCGCCGCACCAAATCGCCGAACTCGGCATCGCCCGTACGTTTCAAAACATCGAATTGTTCGACAATGCCACCGTGCTCGACAATCTCCTCGTCGGACGGCACCGGCACCGCACCACCCGCATTTTCGAGGACATTCTGTTTCTCCCCAAGGTGCGCCGGGCGGAATACGCCGACCGGTACCGCGTCGAGGAGGTCATCGAATTCCTCGATCTGCAGAAATATCGCGATCTCGTTATCGCCAGCCTTCCCTACGGCGTGCGCAAGGTGTGCGAGCTTGCCCGTGCCCTCTGCACAGAACCAAAACTTCTGCTGCTTGATGAGCCGTCGTCCGGACTTAATGTCGAGGAGACCGACGATATGGTTTACTGGATCAACGACATCCGCTCCGAGTTCGGCATCACTGTGCTGATGGTCGAACACGACATGACGCTGGTCAATCGCGTGTCCGACCGGGTGCTCGCGCTCAACTACGGCCATGTGCTGGCGCTGGGAACACCCCATGAGGTAGCACACGATCGCGCCGTGATCGCCGCGTATATCGGAACCTGAGGATCATCATGGCTGATCCGGCGCCGCTTCTTTCGGTCCGCAATCTCGAGACCTTTTACGGGCGCATCATGGCGGTGCGCGGCGTAAGCCTCGAGGTGCCACAGGGCGAGATCGTTACTGTTCTGGGCGCCAACGGAGCCGGCAAGACGACTATTCTGAAGACCATTTCCGGCGTGCTCGATCCGCAGAAGGGCGCGATCGAGTTCGACGGCCGGCCAATCCACGGCATGGACCCGGACCGGATTGTGCGGTTAGGTCTCAGCCATGTGCCCGAAGGCCGCGAAGTATTTCCGTTCCTCACCGTGAGCGAGAACCTGGCGATGGGCGCATTCCTGCGCGCCGACCCTGACGCCGTGGCGCGCGATCGCGAACGGCTCTTTGGATATTTTCCGCGACTCAAGCAGCGTCTAGAGCAGCGCGCGGGACAGCTATCGGGCGGTGAGCAGCAGATGCTGGCGATCAGCCGCGCCCTTCTCAGCCGCCCCAAGCTGTTGCTTCTCGACGAGCCTTCGCTAGGGCTGGCGCCGTTTCTGGTCAAGGAGATCTTCACAATCGTGCGCCGGCTTAATGACGAGGAGGGAATCTCGATCCTGCTGGTCGAGCAAAACGCCCGCATGGCGCTCGAGACCGCGCGCTACGGCTATGTGCTCGAGGTCGGCCGCGTTGTCATGGCCGACACGTGCGCGCGCCTTGCCGCAAGCCGTGACATCCAGGAATTCTATCTCGGCGCCAGGGAGATCGGCGCGCGCGGCGAGCGCCGCTGGAAGCGAAGGAAGACTTGGCGATGACCGGGCTCGCTCATCTCCCGGCACGGTACCGCGGTCGCCGTTACGGAACGCGCCATGGCTAGGCCAGCGGTCCTGACGGTCGCCGAGACCTTGCCGAAGAGCTTTTTGCTGGCCGTCGCGACCCGCGGCGGCAGGCCCGCCCTGCGCGAGAAAGTGCTCGGCATCTGGAAGACCATTACCTGGAACGACTGGCTGACGCGCAGCAAAGAAATTGCCTTCGCTCTCGACGGCCTTGGATTCCGTCCCGGCGACGTCGCTTCCGTGCTCGCCAATACCGTTCCGGAATGGTGCTATGCCGACATCGGAATTATTTGCGCCGGCGGCGTTTCGTCCGGCATCTATCCGACTGATTCTGCCAAGCAGGTTGCTTATCTAATCAACGATTCACGCACCCGCGTGCTGTTCGTCGAAGACGACGAGCAGCTCGACAAGGCACTGGAAGTACGTGGCCGCTGCCCGACGCTCGAGCGCATCGTGATCTTCGACATGGAAGGTTTGGCGAAATTTGCCGACCCGATGTGCGTCTCGCTTGCGGCATTTCTCGCGGAGGGACGCGCCCGCATGGCGGGCCGCGAGGATTATTGGGACGCCATGGTCGCTTCGCGCGGAGCGGATGACCTCGCCATCCTGGTTTACACCTCGGGGACGACCGGACCTCCCAAGGGCGCGATGCTCAGCCATCGGAATATCGTGACGCAGATGCGCCACGCCTCCGACGTACTTTCGTATTGCGAGGGCGACGAGCGGCTCGCCTTTCTGCCGATGTGCCACGTCGCCGAGCGCATTGCCGGCTGCTATTACGGCATCGCGACCGGCGCCATCTCGAACTATGCGGAGAGCCCGGAGACGATGCCGGAGAACATGCGCGAGCTGCAACCGACGCTGCTCGGTGCAGTACCCCGGGTGTGGGAACGGTTCTATTCTGCGATCATGATTGCGCTGAAGGACGCGACGTGGCTCGAGCGCCGAGCCTACGAGCTTGCGATCGCGGCCGGCTACCGGATCGCGGATGCGCGACTCGCCAAACGCGCGCCGACGCTTTTCGCGCGGATCGGCTTTGCGCTCGCTTATCGGTTCGTGCTGCGCAACATCCGGCTCATGATCGGCATCGACCGCTCCCGGTGGCTGTTCACCGGGGCAGCGCCGATCGCACCGGACCTGATCCGCTGGTATTTGGCGCTCGGCGCCAACATGTACGAAGTCTACGGCCAGACAGAGAATGCCGGGCTTGCTACCGTGATGCCGCCGGACGCTATCAAGCTCGGCACTGTGGGCAAGCCGGTTCCCTATGGCGAGGTGACGGTCTCGCCCGAAGGCGAGATCCTGATCCGCGGCGAT
>Ga0187855_10000277_pt1 | contig 47532 bp, 43 predicted proteins | sample June2016WEW_8_10_2_FD_132969 | JGI IMG/M metagenome (GOLD analysis project Ga0187855, IMG submission 132969) | Peatland microbial communities from SPRUCE experiment site at the Marcell Experimental Forest, Minnesota, USA - June2016WEW_8_10 | ecosystem: Environmental > Terrestrial > Soil >... | reverse complement strand
GCGAGCCTTGGTTGGTAGAGCAAAAGCAAAACCTTCCACGAGAGCGAAATGGCGCTCTTCGGAGTGCACGGCCTGGTGCGCCTCAAAAGTGCTTGACAGCGCCGACATTGTTAGAGACGCCTGTTAACGTCAATCGGCATCACGCAATCGATCAACAATTTGACGGTGAACGTCCAATAGCCGGACGCCCCTTGCAGTTTCGCAGCTCATACTTGCTTGGGGAACCAAATTCTAAAGTATTATGTGTACGACCCACGCCACCGCCAGAAGTGAACTCCGCGTCTAGTTGGAGGAACCAACTCTTGAGTCGAGCGCACGGTGCGAGCTATGGAGTAGGCGGCGAACTGGCGCCTCGGAGGAACTTATCAACCTCTTTCGGATCAAAGGTCGACGGTAACTTCTTTTGCGTATTTTTCCACTCTTTCTCGGTCATCGAAAAACGGATTTTTTTCGCCTCCGCGATCGCGTCTTGATTTCCCAGCCGCACGGCAATAAGGAACCACACGAGTGCCTGGACGCAGTCTGGTTTGGTGCCCTCGCCGTTTTCATACATCCGGGCCAGTGCCTCCATGGAAGCCACATTTTCCCCGCGAGCCCCTTGCTCATACCATCGGAAAGCTTCTTTCGAATTTGCGTCCACACCATAGCCGTGCTGATAAAGATAGCCCAGACAGTAATAGCCTCCGGGAAATTTCTCCTTCGCTGCCGCCTCGCACCAGGGACGCGCCTGTCTATAATCTGAGGCTTTCAGATACAAAGCGGCGAGTCTGGTTGTTGCCTCGATATGGCCCTGTTCGCCTACTCTTCGGTACCATGCGGCAGCCGATTCGAGGTTCTTCGGCAGGTCTTCGCCCTTCTCGTACATCCTGCCTATGGCGAGGCAGGCTTCGTTGAATCCGCTGGGGCCCTGCTCCCCTCGTGAGCGCTTGGCGGCATCCTGACCATTTGAGTTCCCAGCTTCGCTGGATAGCAAGAACCAGGCATAGGCCAGAGTGTCGTTGACGCCGACGCCCTCACCGTTGTAATACGCCGCGCCGAGATTGAACATCGCATTGGCACTACCCTGGCGAGCGGCCTTGCGATACCACCGGATCGCCTCAGCCTTGTCCTTTTCAACGCCATCCCCAAACCAGTAGAGAAGGCCCAGATTGTTTTGCGCCTTCTCGTTTCCTTGTTCGGCTGCCTTGCGGTACCACGTTGCCGCTTGATCCGCGCGCTGTGGAACTCCATTGCCAGACTCGTAGGCCTTTCCCAACGCGAACTGCGCTGCGGCATCTCCGGAGTCAGCTCTCTTCTGAAGGTCAGATATTTCAGCTGGTGAGAACTTGGCGGGGGCATTTCCTGTAACCACTTGAGGTGTTGTCTGCAAGTCGGCTGCAAAAACACCGGGGAGAACAAGAAGGATGGAAACTAGCAATGGAACCAGCATGACAACGCAGATTACGCTGATTCGACGACATATTCCAGAACTGGTTTCACCGTGCGCTTCCTGCATGCCATCGGCAATTGAATCGTACAAGGCCGTACTGCCATGGATCATAAACGTGGAGCGTCCTGTGGATTGTTGGCGAAAAATCTCAATTACACTCATTGACCGTCCGCAGAGCCCCCCGCCAGCTTTGCTAGCGCCTGCCAATGCCTCGGATGCGGGCGGCGTCGGCCCGCGCGGGGTGCGACTGGAGATCGCCATTGGTGGATGGGACACGCAATGGACAGCAGCCGGGATAGGGCGGCTTTCGTTTGAATCGCTTAGAGACACATGCCGATTTGCTAAATGGAAGTTCAAAAGGAATTATGCAGACAAATGAGAGGCCAAAGCTTTCGACGCTTGCAATCTGGGCAAAGGCTTTTGGAACTTAGGTCGGTCACCACAGAAGTAACAATGAATGGAGGATTTCTACAGCAACAGGATGAAGAGTAGTGGCATCCTAGAAAGGCATTTATGGGGGGTGCGATGAGCCTGCATCAACACCAATTTGTCGAGTTGCCGAGCGCTCAGCGGCGGCACGGCTATTTCAAGCAGCTGCCGGACGGCAACTTTGACCAGTCAATCTCCTACACGATGCTGTACTGTCCCGAATGCGGGGACACGAAGGAAATTGTCGCCGCAGATCACACCCACACGCTACCCACTGGATTTCCCGAGATTCCGAACGATCTCTAAGACTGGCGGCACTGCCGACTCTGGCTCGCCCGACACATAACCGGTTTGTTGCGGCGAAAATATACATTGAGTCGCTTGCAGTAGCACAGCATTCTTCGTTTCGACATCGGTCGCAGCCTTTGCGAATGCTTCAAACGTGGCCAGAGCATTTTGCCGATGCCGATTTACGACCGCGTTGTGGCGATATGCCCGATAGGTTTTACCTGCCCATATGGTCGCCGACAGCAATACCGTGAATATGAAAACCTTCGGGATTGCAAGTTGCACGCTCTGAGATGGCGTCAGCTGCGGCAACCTAAAGAGGGCCCAAATTAAAAATCCAGCACCACTGAGAACAGTAGCTGCCGCGATACAAACGGTCGCGATCAGCCAAGGTCTTGCACTTGCAGCATTCTCATTCGCTTCGTTTCTGAAGTGAATGAAGTGCTGCGAAACACCGGCTTCTTGGGCAATTCTCCTGACCGCTTCCACGGTTTCCTGCGCACTCTTCAGTGAGTTGTGCAGATCCTTTTCATACCCTTGGGAGGTTTGCTCAATCTGTTGCACGATGCTTTTGGCTTGCTCTTCCAAACGCTCGAAATCTGTTCCCTTGCGAGTCGTGAATGCGATTATTGGGGAAACGGTGTCAAAAACGGTGTCGTAATACTCTCTAATCTGATCGATGAATTGGTTACGCTGCTGAATCGGGTTGCTGGAGTATTTCGCTAGCGAGAAGTTCTGCACTTGAAGAAACTGGTCTAAAGTGGCCCTCGCTGCCGACTCGATCTGTTGCAGTTTTGGAAATGAAATATCGTCAAGGTCGGCCTCATCCAGGGCATGAAAAAGCCGCAGCGTGCGTGAGAAGAAAATCACGGCAGATTCAAAATTCAAATCGCCGCCGAGATCCTTGCGAGCCAAGTCGCTTGCCTTCAGCTTCGCGAGTTCGGTCAACTGAGCCTTTACGCGTGATCGAGCCTCATTTTCTTGTTGAAGTTGCGCCATTTTTCACTACCTCTCGCGTTCCACGGTCACGTCGAAGATGGATGCCGCTAAGCCAATTCTATGCCCAAAATGGCTGTCACTTCACGCCTAGAATTGTAAGGGCAGCGCGGGCCGTGACGGGAATCACTTCAACCCTCCCTCTGTGACGTGCATCATTGCAAAGAAAACTTGCGAGTGGAACACTGCCGGTGAACAGCGTTAGCCAATTCCTAGAATTAGGTGGACTTTATGGACTGCGCGGGAGGATGAGCAATGGAACGCTCGCAGTCGCCTGAGAAATTCATTATCGGTTTTCTGCTAATCGTCGCCTTGCTGACTTTTTTCTTCCCGCTAATCACGTTCCAAATCCCGGTCTTTGGAAGCCAAGATGTAAGTGGGTACGACATCTTCTCCAAAATTGGAGAGTTTCGGGACAAAATGTCGTCGCATGGCGATGAAGTACGTTCCGAAGCTGGGGCGAGCACAGACGTACCGGGAAGGTCGGGCGAACCAGAACCCGAACCCTCGCGATCACCCGGTAACGAACCACCGTTGCCAATTTCCTTTCAGTGCATCGCCCTCATTCCACTAGAAGCTTTCTTAGCCTTTGCATGCGCACTTATTGCCCTTCCCGGCTGTCGCCCTGGGATATTCCGGCGTGCGCATGTGAAGGTTATGTCCGCCGTCGGAAGCCTATTTGCATTAGCCGCTATTCTCCATTTAACCGTGATGAACTCCGACTTGCACGCGTGGTTTCAGGAGTCGATGAGGGCAGCCTCCGAGGAATTGCGCGGCAACCCTTTCCCCAATTTCGCTGAGACACTTGGAGGCATAGTTGCCAATGCCTTCCAGATCAAGCCTGGCATCGGCCTGTATGTTCTCGCTGTGACACTCGCGCTAGCTGCCTTTCTGGCCTATTCACGCCTCATGGAGACAGTGGCGATTGAAAGTGAACCTACGGTGTTGCCGGGAAGTCTGGCCGCGTGTGCGCCGGAGCAGAGTGACGCTCCCCAGCAGCCGTCGAATGAGCCGACGTACAGCATCGTTGGAGAGATCAGAAATCCAACCCAAGACGAATCATCCCGCACAACCCACGTCGGGAAAACATTCCTTTTCGTTCTCCTAAGCTTGGTCTCGCTGGTAGGGGTGGCAATCTGGATTTATTCGACACCCCAGCCACGAGATTCTTCAGCGGACAAAGTCGTGCAACCGCCCCCTGTTGCGGGCCAGAAGACGCGCTCCATCGAGGTCCAACCACCCCCGGTCCAACCCTACGTGCCGCCGATCCAATATGCGCCTTCGGCGCAGGCTCCGGTCGAAGACACGCAGGCAGCCTCTAGCGCGGCAGAAAGAAGCCCGGTGGAGGGCGAGGCAACTCTCATCGTGGTCGTCACGAGCACTAGAAGCGCTGCCGACACGGAGGGCCATACGATGCGTTTTGCCACCGGACACGCAACTGCGGACCCCAACTTGGAATTGGAATTGGTATGTGACGATGTTCATGCTAGCTGCCTTCCCTTGCTGGCGGGTAAAATCTACCGACTGGATCGAGTTCAGCCCGATGAACCGGACTACATCAATGGTGGACGGAAGGGCTTCAACACTTTCCGTTATCGCGGAAAAGCCGCCAATGCAGTCTACGCGGTAGGTCCAGCGCGTTGAATACTGGCAGCTAATTCCGCTGCGGTGTCGTGTAAGATGTCCCGAAAGTGACCAATCACATAACTTGGCGTGCTCTGGCGTGACACAACACTATTGAGAAAACAAGGGGTTACGCTGGATGCCGTCCCCGCAAAGAATTCGTAATCGGCAGGTCATCGAACCACCAGGCTTTTCAGTGCAGTCCTAGTCTCGTCAAGATTGACGCGAGTCGCTCCCGGTTCTTGGGGTACGGCCTGCTGCGCTCGGCTAGTGTGTCCTTGATTGTCGTGGGAGATAGACCGCTCAGTTTTACGAGAAAAGGAACTGGTATTTTTCTCAACGCGGGGAGAATCTTCGTCTGCCATTCATCGCGTCGCGGGTCGGAATATATCGTGTAGACGTTTTCTGCCGAGTGAATCAAACCCACTTCGACCTCTTCCAAGCTGTTGGATTCTTTCCCGATGTATTTGATTTGCTCGATTCGGACATGTCGACGGCGCAGCAGGCCGATCGTTTGTTTGCCGCAAGTGTTCCCGTTCGCATCGGCACACTTTGATTCCGGGTGGATTTCGTACTCGCGCAGGACTTCGCCGTAGGTTTTCACTCGCGCGGTATGGCGGTCGCCGTGGTGACCTGTCGTTGTGATCTTGTAATCGTTCCCTGAATACTGATCGATCCAAGTTTTCTTCAGCCATTCCCGCGCGTCTGCGTCATATGGTGCGATCAGGTGAAAGCGCTCGCCGTCAGCGCCTGGCGGGTGGCCGTATGGTCTTACGTGGCACGTCATCAAGAAATTAAAGGGTTTAATTTTATCGGCATATTTCTTTCCGTCGTTGAGCTTTGCAAGCGGGCGCATGACGGCGGGACTGGTGATTGATGTGCGGCCAACAGCCGGTTGATGTTCGAAACTCGGGTTCTGCGTTCGTAGTCCCATCGCTTTGCGAATCATGCGAAGCCATGCTTGCGCGATCCATTCACGATCCTCGTTCTCGGGATCGGTCGGATTCAGGAGATGACCGAGACCGTGCTCCGACCAACGATCCTCCTTATTATTTACACCCTTCCGCAGCAAGACTGGGTTGCCGTGCTCGTCCCGCAGAAATAGCGCATACCGTTTTGCAGAGATCGCCAGACAGTAAAGCTGGCGCTGATGCTCGCGCTTCTCAGGGTCATCATAGTTGTCATCTTCTAATTTAAGGATGGACGTTTTCACTGCTTTGCGATTGTATGGGTTGAGTGCATCGAATTGGTTCGATATTTCTTCAATTTGTTTCCACGACAATGCTTTGATGACGCCACGCTTACCGCCAACGCAAGGGATCGTCCCTCCATGTTCGGTTGCGACGATGGCCATTGAATCCGTATCTTCCATGGCATACGAACCACCCAACTTGACGACGCTGTGTTCCAGAAGTGCCAGCATTAGGCGGGCTGCGCCGGTGATCAGAGAAGCGAATGGCGGGAAACAATACTCACCGGGTACATCTGGATGTGCAACGCGGCAACGGAACGGCTCGGCGTCAATGCCGTGACACGTCACCGTTTGTTTACGGTCTGACTCCTGGCGATGCATTTCGGCATAAATTCCGTAACTTGTAGCGTTTGCCAGGACTTTCAATGCTTTATCAAGCCGTGTTTGTTCGATCGGGGAGATGTCAATGCGGTCGGGCAAGCGTTTGCGTTCTTCGATGACGACACGGAAGAAATCTTGTTTTCGTGGATCAACGTCTACAACGCCGCGCAGCTTGCACGATTCCAACCTCTTCAGCTTGCCGTGGGCTTCGATCCGAAAAGCATCGACGATCTTTGGAACCCGTCCTGTGAGAAGTACGGACGCGACAACGTCAGGGAGTGAAAACCAGAGTGCCTGGTGGGAATCGTTGTGATCAGCATAAATGTGGTTTACGGCTACCTGCCAATCATTTGATTCCAAGTTGTACCTGCCGCGAGACGGCAGAATGTCGCCGTCGGGCATCACTTGAACGAATGCCGTCAGGTTTTTCCACGTTTCGCGTACGAATAGATCGTCCGAATTGGCATTTAATCGACAAAGAAAGGACTGGATTTCACTTTGGCAGTGCTCGACAACCGTGATTTTGCGCGCAGTGACGAAACGCCAGAGACCCATGAGACTATTGACCGTGGGGTACATCGAAAGAAAGTCGGTGTAAACGATGGGAACCGGCACTTTGCGAATGTGTGCGCTGGTCCGCCCTCCGAAGAACGCCGATTGCGCATGGCCCAGGAACGCTTTTGGGAAATTGCGTTGGCGCTGCAGAATCGGCTTGATTTCCATTCTGCGTAGATATGCTTTTCCGATTGAAGCTGGCGAGTACGCCTTTGTTTCTTGCAGTTTGATGTCGTGCTTGTCATATTCTTCCAGCAGCTTAACGGCTAATTCCGAGGTGGCGAGAACGTCCCGCCGGTTGTATTGGATGTACTTCGGTGTGACGATGCCATGCCGTGTCACATGCTGTTTTCCGTGTTCGACGCCGAAATCGTCGCACGCTTTCTCTAGCGTGTAGCTTTTATCCGTGAGCGCAAACGCCAGTGTTCGCAAGTCCAAAAAGTGACCGCGAAAAGCGTAGTCTTCTTCTTGTTGGCCGGTTGTTGAACCTTCGGGGATCAGGTCTTCTTCATCAGGATCTTTTCTTCGGGTAAAACCCTTTAGGGCACGCTTGCTGTCGATGTGTTTGATACAGACGCTGGGTCGAAACCGATTCCTACCTTCCAGGTACAACCAAAGATCGAGGGAGAAACCACCGGCGAAGCGGCCTCGTGCATTTGCGAAGTTGCACGCGACTCGTGATATGTCGAAGGGAAAGTTGAACGCGATGAGCAGGCAGCGCCCTTTGTATGTGTTCTTGAATAGTTTGTCGACGAATTGATCGCGTGATAGTAACGATACATCGTGATTATCTTCGGCAGGGATTACGGAGTTGGGTGCCGCAACGTGACGTTCGAGAATCCGCCGGTCTTTGGCGGAAAGATCGTCACCGTAGAACAGATTTTCTTTCACCAGCTGTCCATCGACGATGAATCGATAGCTTCCAAACGTCAGGCGTTGGGTTCGATCCGTTTTAGTTTCTGCGTCGAATACCAACATTGCGTCGGGACGATTCCATTCGCGCTTCGGCTTGTCAAAGTTTCGTTCCTCATCTTTCAGGTCAGGGTAGACGCGAACAGCAACGACCAATGACGTGGGTTCACGATGTGGCATGCTCGAATTCGTGGTGACCCACTATTGTGCGCCCGAGTCGGTACTCAAGAACGGTAGTTACTTGGGTTCGCGACGCGATATTCGCGTGCGCTTCGGCGAAAATTGTTCCAGTTCTGTTCTTTTCCACCACTGGGGTCCCAGCTTTTTCACCAAATAGGTGTCCAGCACTTCAAGCACTTCCGTATTCTGGCGCAACAGCGCATCGACAAGGTAGGCATTGGTTTCTGTGTATCCACGATTTCGCCCGGCTGCCGCGAGCAAAGGGCTGCCGTCAGGATTTTCAAGCGTTGTCTTTGGCCAATCGTGTTGAAGAACATTGAGAATAGCTACGTGATCGTTCACCCATATTGGTATCTTTACGCGGCTGTTCGCGTCGCCACCGGGGTGATGGAAATCGAATGTCGTTTGTCCGCGCTGCTTTCGCTGACAGGCAACACAGATCATCGGATTGCTACCTCGAATGAGCGCTTCGGGACGCTCTTCGCCGCACGCACATTTCCTACGACCGATCCGCCGCGCGACAATGACCCTACGGACATACGCGGCCTCTGGATCGCGTTGTGGTAGCTTCTTCAAATCACGCTGCCTTTGCGTAAAGAGATTCAAAAGAAAACACACCTGCAGAACCCAGGCGATTCAATACGCGGAGATCTGTCAGCAACCGGTGTCGTTTTCCGCTCGCGTCGACGATGTACTTCCTCCGGAATTCCCGGAGCGCGGAAGCATCGCCTGTGTCGCGGTAACGCTCGACGGCGTTCCAGTACTCTCCAAGAATCGTGGCCTGTCGAGAATCGGTAAATCCGATCTCGACCAATCCTTTGCGCGTTGGAATGATGAGCACACGGAGCAGACTGTCCCATGTCTTTGCCGCGTAACGGCCATTCTTGAGTTTCCGGAACACCGATGGAGCGGCCTCGCGCACCTTGCGTGGATCACGGCGATACTTTGCCGAGGCTTGACGTAACGAAGCGCCCGCTCTCACATCAGTCACTACATGACCAACGTCGCGCCAGAAATCCTGATCCTTCACGGACAGCGCGACGAAACTTGCGACGGTTCGCGGTTGAACAACCCTGCTCTTGGCTCGGGTGGACGCGCGCCTGGGTTGCTTCCTACGGCGAGCCTGGGGCCTTCTCTTTGTAGCCATGGTTCACTCCGTGCCGTGGGTAATTCCCTCCACAACTTTCTCGGGTCCTTTGCACATGGAGGGATGGTCGTGCCTGATGAACGCTTCCAGTGCCGAGACTGGAATGATTCTCCGCCGTCCCACCTTACGACTTGCCAGCTGACGGCGTAAGACCAATGTTGCGACCGTCCGTAGCGAGAGTCCTAATCTTCGCGCAGCCTCAGACATTCCAACGGCAAGTACGGTATCCACTTGTTGCAGCATGGTTTATCTCCATTTTTGCCCTTGCATCTAGATGCAGCATTGTGCATACTATATCAGTGTTTGATGCATGCCGACACCAATTGATTTGGAGAGGGATACACATTTTGCCCTTTAATTATGCCAGCCGGTAGACCCCAGAAAGTAAACCCATCCGAACTGTACGTCCTGTCGCAAGTCCTCTATTGGGACTTCCGGCGACTCGCCGAAGGAAGATATCGGCTTTGGCATGATCTACCGAAGTACGAGCGATTGATTTCTGATTCGAACGAAGTCGTCGAATACAGCCCCTATGAGCAGGCACAACTTGAGGAAGCGGTGGACCAGGAAATCCGAAACGGTCAGCTAGATCCAGCCAGACGGAGGGATCGCCTTCGCGTACTAAAGCATGAGGAATCGCGTGAAATTCGGAAATTCATCGCGGAAGAGGAATCCACAAAGCAAATTAGGGTTCCAGGTGAGCCCGACGTGATCAAGAAATTGTTATCGCCCGATACGACACCCCAGCAAGTGCGCGAACAATGTAAGCACGCGTTCATGACCGGGACGGATAGGTCCGAATCTGAGGCACGGGAGATGGCGTGGCCCATCGCTGCAGGAAGTATCCTCCCCGATTATCTATTTCGGCATGCCGTGGAATTTACAGGAGCCAAACATGATCCACGATTCCCGCGATGCGATGTTTCGCGCCGTCCCACCACCCTGTGGAAGCAACTGTGGTTCCTATCTCGTGCACTGGCTGGCTCGGAACTTGGCGTCAAAACGCGCACAGCGATCAACCTAGTAGGCTCCCTTAGACCAGAAGAGTTTTTCGCTAAGTCACGCGCCGCAAAACCCAAACGAAGACCTAAGTGGATCAACTCAAGACAGGGACACTCTTGACATACAGCGGGCCTGCCGACTGTTCGAGCAGCCGACAAGCCCTGACTACCAATCGGAGGAGTACTCCAAATGGCAGCTGCGAAAAACGTATACCAACTCCCGCAATCCCACAATTCAGTTCCTCGTCACGGAGTCCTTACCCTGTTCGGCTACGGCATTCAGGTCCGTGTCGATCGGGGACACCTAGTTGTTGAAGATGGAATTGGAGCTGAACGTTACTACTACCGTCTCCCCCGCGTCGGGCACGGCCTCAAGCGGCTCGTGGTCATTGGTTCTGACGGACTCGTATCACTTGCTGCCTTGCGATGGTTACGGGACCAAGATGCTGCATTCGTGCTGCTCGAACGCAATGGTAAGGTTCTGTGTGTCACCGGGCCGGTTGGATCATCGGATGCAAAATTGAGACGCGCTCAGGGTCTAGCCGTCAGCAACGGGATGGGGCTTGAAATCTGCCGCAGACTGATCGATGCCAAGCTACAAGGTCAAGAACACGTGCTGCGGGAGCGTCTCAATTGCCAGCTGACGGCGGATACGGTCGCTGGCTTTCGGAACAAACTGGGTTCGGCAGAAAACTTCGACGCGATCCGTAATTTAGAAGCCAACGCGGCCTCTGCGTACTTTCGTGAGTGGCGGGATCTTCCGGTGACTTGGCCGAAGGCTGATCTGCAAAAAATTCCCGTCCACTGGCGATCAGTCGGGAGTAGACAATCCCCACTAAGCGGCGGACCACGCCTCGCCGTGACACCTGTTCATGCCATCCTTAATTATTGTTTTGCTTTGCTTGAGGCCGAAACCAGATTAGCCCTTTCGGCGCTGGGTATGGATTTAGGTCTGGGGGTAGGTCTGCACACGGACACTGCCAACCGTGACTCTCTCGCTCTTGACGTTCTCGAACCTGTACGCCCCCAGGTTGAGATGTGGTTACTTGATTGGGTTGCGAGGGAGCCCTTGCGCCGGGCCGACTTCTTCGAGACCGCAACAGGCAACTGCCGTCTCATGTCCCAGATATGTACCAAGCTGAGCGGGACAGCTCCCGTCTGGAGAAAACTGGTTGCGCCGTGGGCTGAGTTTGTGGCGCACACGATTTGGGCTGGGACATCGAAATCGAAAGGCTCTCGTTTGCTGTCCACACCTCTAACGCAGCAGCACCGCCGGGTCGCAAAAGGTCGTCCCGCCTTGCCGGAAGTCAAGACCCCAAAACCAGAACGCCTCTGCCGTGGTTGCGGCAAGACTGTTCAAGGTAAGTCAATGAACTGTGCCGAATGCGATGTTGAGATTGCGACCAAGCGCCTCGTGGAAGCCGCACGAGCGGGACGTGTCGCTGGACATACACCGGAAGCCATTGCCAAACAGACGGCCACGCATCGCAAACACGTGCAAGCGCAGGCTGCTTGGAATCCCGCGAAACAACCGGCGTGGCTCACTGAACAGGTGTTTTTGGAAAAAATTCAGCCAGCACTCGCGCGAACCTCAGCTACCGCTATCGCAAAGCGGATTGGAGTTTCCCGCTGGTACGCTGGCCGCATTCGCGAAGGCTACCGCCCGCATCCACGGCACTGGGTGGCGCTAGCGAAAATGGTGGGCATCGGTATGTGATCGCTATCATTGACACGTCCACCCCCTAGTGACAATATTGCGCCTCGTAGAACGATGCGCGCCGCCGCACTGAGGTGCAGCCGAAAACGCCATTCTGCACGGCCCCCGCGTCGCAAGTCTTTGAGGGCAGAGATATGAAGCGATCGATTTCCTTTCGAACCTTCACAACCAGTTGCTTTGCAGGTTTTCTTTTAATTGTTCAGTTTGCCGCTGCGCAGTTGTCTAATTTCGATGCTTGCAGGTACGGATACGCCAGTTGTGACGCGTCCCGGCTGACTGCCAGCGAGCAGGCTCAGGTTGCGGTTGCCGCGCACGCACGTAATTTCACGGCTTGCCAATATGGGTACTACGGCTGCGATCCCTCGCAGCTGACCACCGAGGAGCGGTCTCAGGTTGCGGTTGCCGCGCACGCACGTAATTTCACGGCTTGCCAATATGGGTACTACGGCTGCGATCCCTCACAGCTGACCACCGAGGAGCGGTCTCCAGGTAGCAGTCTCGCCGCCCACGCAAAGAGTCCCGGTGCCAAACAACTCTGGGACGAACTTATGTGCGGAGAACGGCTCGTGCTATGGAGACCTTAACGCTAATGGCGTACCCAAGACAGTTCATGTCAACGGATACTATCGCAAGGACGGAACTTATGTGCGAGGATACTACCGCAGTGCCCCCGGAACAAATCCGCCAAAGCATTGAAGTCCTACACGTTGGAGGTGATCATGATTAAGTATGCGAGAACAGTCTCGCTTCGTATTCATATGCTTCTCGTGCTTTGTCTGACGCCAATATTATGTGTGATTCCCGCACATGCAGCTTCACAGGGTTACGTGACAAAGCGTATATCCGGTTGCGACTATTTTATGGTCTCTACAAGTCAGGGCTATTCCGTCCTGGAATGGTTCGGGGGGCATGACCCCGACAGTGGAGACTTGCTCATCGGTAAGTTCGAGACGTACGGAATGCACGAGATTGTTGACGATACTGTAGATGAAACGGTAACAGTTTGGACAGAGGACTATGCGCTTTCACGCACGCGCGCACTAGAGGTACTAGTGGACAAGTGCGGCGATTAGGCTTGGCTGGATAGCGCAGACTGATAAGAAGGAGGATGGACATGATCTACGGCAAGTGGAGGATGGTTGCGCTTTCGGTCATTGTAGTTCTCTGGGCCACGCTGGTCCATGCCCAGAGTTCGATTTCGGCAGCGGAAGCCAAGAATCACGTTGGGGAGAAGACAACCGTTTGCGGAGACGTAGCCAGTGCGCACTACGCAGCAAGGAGTCGTGGAAATCCAACGTTTATCAATCTCGACCAGCCATATCCGAACCAGATTTTCACAGTGTTGATTTGGGGGAGTGATCGCCCGAAATTTGGCGACCCCGAAGGAGCGTACCGGGACAAGCACATCTGCGTCACTGGCAAGATAAGCGATTACAAGGGTGTTCCTGAAATAATCGCCTACGAGCCTTCTCAAATCAAGGTTCAGTAATTCCACACGGTAAGGGGAAGGAGAAGCAATTCGTGAACAATATGACTTGTGCACTCGTCGCGGCGATGCTCCTTTGCCTCTTTGGTTGCGATCATTATCAAGTGATTGACACACAAGACGCGAATAAGAAGTTGGTCGATCTTAAAACTTGCAACTGCGCTGTGTTGTCTAAAGACGAGATCAACAAGCTCCAGGAACAGGCCGAACTGGGCAAACACATAAATCGTTACCAGATGAGAACCGAGGGCTATCGGACTTGGCGGTTCGATACTGCCACAGGAAAAATTTGTTTGTTGCTGACGACTGAGTTGGAGTGGAAGAAGCCAGACATGGATCTGCAGAACTGTGCCTACGTACAAGAATGAGACCTCGTGCTCCAGGTGTCCCGATTATCCAGCGTTTACGATGAGTTTAGAGCAGAAATGGCAAAATGTTCTGGCGGGGCGGAGTTCTTGCCCGCCGTGACCGCAGAACCCTGCGTAGCACATTCTCAGTTAATTCGCTCAACCAACTTCGGAGCGCGCCCCGTTCCTGCATCACGCCTGGAATCCGCGCGGGCGCACACAAGTTGTATCTGGCGATGGTTGTGGTGACTCTAGCTAATCAGCATAGGAGATAATGACGGACGTGTTCTACCACGCGAGAATAGTGTGCAAGCCGGAACGGGTGAAGGATTCGCCGCGCAGCGCAACTGAACTAGACATGACCTCCGACGATCTGTTGAACAAGATCGCTAGGCCGTTCGTTGAGCGTAAGCAGTTTTTCTGCGGGGGAATGGTCGTCATCCCAGAGAAGGTTGAGCAAGTCAGATTCAACAAGACGGAACAGAGTTCAAAAGAGTTGGCACCGTTGATCGAGGCGCGCAGAAGAATGAACGGTGTCCTGTCATTCACTCCCTCAGAGAACGAGGTAATTTGGGAGGGTGAAGACATCACGCGCGCGATTTTGGAGACCGCGGAGCAGCAGCGGGGACATAAAGACGAGCCAGCGAAGGCCATGACGAAATCCGATCGAATCTTCGTGGTGCACGGACACGATGAAACCGCTGTCGATCAGACTGAGATCCTGATACGCAGGTTTGGTCTTACCCCGATCATCCTTCGCGATGCGCCGAGCGCTGGTCGCACGGTCATCGAGAAATTTGAGGCACATACGGGGGTGGGCGCTGCGATCGTCTTGTTAACGCCGGATGATGTTGGCGGGGTTGATGACAAACATCTTCTTCCGAGAGCCCGACAAAATGTGATCTGGGAGTGGGGATATCTTGTATCGAAGCTCGGTAGGGCAAACGTGATCTGCCTCTACAAGGGAAACGTGGAGATGCCTTCCGATCTCGATGGTTTGGTCACGATTCACATTGCGAACGACGTTCGCGACAGCGCCGAGGAGATTCGAAGAGAGTTGAGAGTTGCGGGATTTACTATTTTGTAGAGCGAAGGAGGAGTTTTGACGGACCCATTAGCAGATCGGCTTAAGAAGTTGGCCACGCATCAGCAGCAGACCCTAAAGGCTGAGAAAGATGTACAAGAATTTCAGCGCCGCGTGAACGACTTCATTTCAGACAGGGCGAGACCGGAGTACGATCGTATGCTCACGCTGCTCAAAAAGCGGATCGAAGAGGTCAATCCGGCGCTTGGTGACTTACCTCCTTTTAAGTTTGCAGGTCAGGAAGTCGAACAGGGAAACACTGCCGCGTACCTCTACTTTGATAAGCCAATTCTTAATGCTCCCCAGAACAGGTTGGGTTTGTCCTTCGGCCCGCATCGGAACGTTATCTTTTTTGGTTTCGGTGAAGAGCCATGGGAGCCAGTCAGATACTATCTGCACGCCGCCGCTTCCGACACGCTCGATAGCATCGTATGGGTGGGTGATCTGGGGGAGATTACGAGTGAGAACCTAGTCGATCTGATTCTCGAAAATCTCACCACGTACTATCTGCAACACAAGACAGGATAATCGTCACAGTGATAGGAAGTTTGGCATAGAGAGGTGTGAGTATGAGTACTGATTGGGATGATTGGGCTCGTGATGAGTACGAGCTCGAAATGGCGAACCGAGCCGTAGAAGAATTTCAAATCGATCGGCTTCAATCGTACTACAAAGCTCATTCGGATCTCGCGGAGAAGTCAATCGGAAAATTGGACGAGGCGAGAGCGCTATTGCCAGTAAGTCCCAACGCTGCCTTAGTCCTTGCGATGACTTCACTCGAAGTTGGATTTAAGTCGATTGTTGTGCGACCAATCATGACCGGACTGGTTCACAATGAGTCGCTCTCGGAGTTCGTTACCGAGGTATTCGTAAAGGGTGCGAAGCCCGATGGCGTTTTGGAAATGGTTAGCCGCGTGCTGAAGGAATATGCGTCGATAGATCTCCAGAATGTAATCGTGGGCAGCCATAAGAAATCGTATTGGGAGGAAATGACGCAGTGGCAAAAGGTTCGGAACGCGGTGCTTCACCGGGCTGAAACTTGCAGCAAAGAGGATGCCGGAAGAGTTATTGAGCTTGCGGATTACTTGTGGGTTGTTCTGTTCCCGAAACTTTTAAAAAGTATTGGATTGCATACTCACGACAATAAGCAGGTTTGTGAACACGATCATTCGTACTGCGAGAGTATTGAGATGTTGAAGAAGTTAGAATTGGCGCGCCTCCAGCCGAAAAAGGGGAAATGAATATATCCACTCATTTGTGAAGGCTGCCCCTCTCGCTAGCGCGCGGGCGGGCCCCGGGCCAGAACCAACCCCAACCCCGATTTTACTAGTTGGTTACTACGGAGGACGGACTTTTTTTCTCCTACCTCCTATCCCGTCAACGAATGCGGTTCTGGCGCGCGCCCGTCGAACCCGAAGCCCTGCCTCACAACTGTGTAGTCGAGCCGATAATTTCCTGGATTGTCGGCAAACAGGAATGGGTGGGGTATATCGCGCGAGGGATACGAGGCTGGGGAGGGATGTAGCCATCAAAGTCCTGCCTTCGCATCTTTCTTGCAATCCTGATCTGAAAGCGCACTTTGAGCGCGAGGCGCGATCTATTTCGTCTTTGAATCCTTGAAGATCTCACACAATCGGGCCTTGGGGGCGCGGGAGCGCTCGTGGCCGAGCGCCCTCACACCCCAAGTCCGATAATGATGGAACATCCTGTTCCGGACCGCAGTGTGTTCCGGAAGCTAGGCTGCACTGGGCGCTTTTCTTCCCGCCAAAGCAGCCGCCGGTATCGCCGGGCGCTTGGCTAACAGTTCGCAGACCAGAGCAACTGCCGCCAGCACCGCCGCCGTGTAGAACGCCATCTGGTAGTTCTTGTACTTGTCGTAGAGCAAACCGCCGATGCGGCCACCGAGCAACCCGGCCACACCCCAGGCAGTAAACAACATCCCGTAGTTTATGCCCGCATTCTTCGTGCCCCAGAAATCGGAGGCGGCGGCGCCATTGACCGACAATTGCGTGCCATAGCACCAGTACACGATGAACAGCATCACGAACAGTCCCAGGACGTTGCCGCCCACGAAATACAGAATGGGCATGGCAACCATGGAAATGCCGATCATCAGGCGCAACACGTTAACCCGGCCAAGGTGGTCTGACATCCAGCCGGATAGAATGCGGCCGGAAGCATTGCCCACCGCTCCCACCACCAAGCCATAAGCAGCCAGAGTGGTGCTGGGGATGCCCACGCTCTTGGCGAACGGCACCAACTGGCTGATGACCATCAGACCGGCCGCACAGCCAAACGCGTATGCGATCCACATAAAGTAGAACGTCGGTGTACGCAGCACTTCGCCGGGGGTGAAGTCATACGTGGTAGCCGCAGCTTTGGAAGCCGGAGCTGGGGCCCAGCCTGCAGGCTTGTAGCCCGCCGGCGGGTTCCTCAGCAGGAAGGCGCCAAAAACCGTCATCACAAAGAAGATTCCGCCCAGAATCTGGAAGGTGGTGCGCCAGCCATAGTGCGGGATCAGGTAGTTCGCGGCCAGTGGCCCAAAGATTGCCGACCCTGCGCCGTATCCGCCTACCGCCAGCCCTACCGCCAATCCCCGCTTGTCCGGGAACCACTTCGCCATCACTGGGATTGGAGTGGAGTAGCCGAAACCGTTGCCCAATCCCCCGAGGACGCCGAAGAAGATGAAGAATTTGTTGAGGCTGTCCGCCTGAGAACAGAGGAAAAAGCCCAAGCTCACCAGTATGGCGCCAACCAGGGAAATCTTGAAAGGTCCAAGTTTATCCTGCAGCCGGCCAGCGACAATGAACGTCAGCGCGAAGACCACCACCGCGATGATGAACACATTGGAAGTATCAGCGCGCTTCCAGTGGAATTCCTTTTCCAGCGGGGCCACAAACACGCTCCAGGCATACAGCGAGCCCAGCGCCAGGTTCATGGAGACCCCACCGACGACGTGCCACCAACGATTTAAGTGGGTGGATGCAACATCTGCGTTAGCCACAGTTTTTCTCCTTTACCGAAGTATGAAATGAGACCGGGGCCAAAGTACCGCTTCAAGGCGGCCGTGGTCACCGATCCTGGATCTGGCGCTAGCTCTTTCTCGAATAGGCCAACGCCTCAAGCACACACTGAACGTCTAAGGCCGATTGCGTTGACGACGCACGGAGTTACTTTGCCAAAAAGGTTAAGAGCGGCCTAAACTCGGCCGCTGGTCCTGCCCGACATGGTACTGCTTTCTCGCGAAATCGAACAGTGGTCCCACCTTAGGCAGAAGGTGGAACCCATAACGCGAGAGAACGAATACTGATGCTTTGCGCGTTACAGCCAATCCCTTTTAACGCTCGACGCCCTCGCGGATTCGGCGCCTTAGATCAAATCTGCCGTGCCCCAGCATTCCGGCTCACGGCTGCGTTTTTTCCAAAATCGCCGTTACATTCACTACCGAATCCGGCGCTACCGTAAGCTCCCGCTTCCACTCGGCAAACCCTGGCATGGAAATGACGACGACGTGGGTCCCGGTACTAAGGCTGATCTCGGATGGCGTGCTGCCCACATATTTCCAGTTGTCGATGGTGATGTCCGCACCGGAGGGTGTGGAACTGAAATTGCATTTTACTTTCCCCTTAAGGGCTCCCTGCGCGGCCACCGGCGGCGGGACTGGCGCGGGGGCCGGCGAAGCCTGCACCGGCGTCGCCGCTTGCGGTGCGGGCACCGGGGGCGTGGAATTCTGCGGCGGTGCCGCAGCCTGCGGCTTGGGGTTTGCCGCGGCGCCCGCGTGGGGCGCTGAGACTTCCGCAAGCAACTGGAAGAACTGCTTGTGTTCTTTCCCCTTTACATTCCGGTACTCAATCGTGAAGCCCTTTTTCCCCGCGCGTGCATCAAACGTCTCCCCCACGGGCAAGGGGGCGCACTTGGACCATCGTGAATCCGTGATGCATTGAATGCGGTAGGTCTTTCCGTTGCCGTCCTGCACAACCAGAATGGTTTGCGCGGTCGGGTTCTTGCTCTCGTTACAGTAGGCGTCGAAATTCGATAGATCGCAATTCTTCGGAACCGGAGTTCCCTCATTGATGGCATGGGACTCAGCACTTAGAACTGTGAGCCGAAGCTGGTACTTGGACGCAACATCATCGCCGAACAGGGCGTTGGCGAACATGACCAACAACAACGCCGATACCAGCCTGGGGAGATTACGCCACACGCCCATAGTGCCTTTCCAGTTCTTGAAGCTGGGAACAGGATCGTTCCTCGTGCCACCTCAGCGTCGAAATGAATCTGTCCCTGCACTCCGCAGTCGCCGCTATCTAATGGAGAGCCGGGCGTGCCCGCCCGGCTGGACCCTTCGACTCCACTCAGGGCAGGCGAACAAGATGCCCGCCCATCCACCAAACTAGTAATCAGGCGGCCACGGCATAGGCGCCGCCATTGTTAGTTCCCGGCAGTTGCCGGAGTGAATCCGGACGTTCCAAGTATAAATCCAGGAACTGGCTGCGAAGAACACCTGCCGGACTTTCCACAGAATAGAGGCAACGAAGGATCCGCAGGCCAGTTTCTGCCAAACTGCGGATCCCCCGCTGGAGGAGGACAAATCCAAGTTCTTCAACAACCTTCTAGAACGTAAAGACCGGCCCGACCTCGGTCCGGTGATCTTGCCATTCGTTGGACGCTTGTCCGGCAATGTCATAACCGTTAAGGCCAGGAGCCAGGCGGGTAGCATAGACCGACTGTTCGAGGCCGAATGTGACCCAGGGGTTGAGCTTGTAGTACAGGGTTGCGGCAAACATCTTGCCCATCAAAAGCGGCAAAGGAGACAAAGTGTTGGCGTCGGCGCCGGCAGCGGGGTTAACCAGGTCACGGTGCACGACCTGATCCTTGCCCGCATGCAGCATGAGCTGCCAGCCGGCGTTGCGGCCTTTCGGATTGGCGTTAAACCACCGGGAGAGCGGCAAGCCGAGATTGGCGAACCCGCCGAAGGAACGAATCGGCCGTTGCGGAGCAACCACAACATTTCCCGCGCCGTTGACACCCAGACACGCCTGGCCGGCAGCCGCTAGCGGACCGCCACCGAGGGTGGTGTAACACTGTACCGTATCAGCGATCAGTCCTCCTGTGTCGGTGAAGTAAGAATTGACTTGACCGCCGAAGAAGAAGCGCAGATCTCCGCCCTTATAACCGCTCACTGTCAACGTAGCCCAGCGAGTGGGTAATTGGATGGCAAATTGGTTGCCCCACATCTTGCTGGAAGTGGTAAAGCCATTGGCAAAGGGGGCCACGTCGTAGATGCCGTCGCCTGCGCCCATCGCACTACCGGGAACGATCGATGTGCGGTTAGCCTTGAAGCCGCTCCAGAATATCGCAGCCGGAGCAACCCCTGGCGCTTTGTCGAGCTTCCACTCCAAGGCCACTCTGGCTTCCCACTCGGGGTGGGCGGAATCGGCGCCCTCGCGCTCGGCTTGTGCCAGTTGGCCCTCCAATCCCAATGAGCCAAGCTTTTCGATTTGACCGCTGCTCGGCATCATGATGGCAACCGTAGGCGCCAACTTGAAAGTGCCGCCGAGCTTCTGGATCCAGCCCAACATCATTTGTGGAGAACGCGTGTAGATGTCGCCATAGTAAGCACCCAGGAACGTGGTTTCGAATAAGTTGGGCAGGGCACTCGATCCGAAGAGCGTCCAATCCTGTCCGGCTTCAAAATAGAAGTCCGTGCTGTCGCTGGCGGCGTAATCGATGCGCCCCCACGCCAGACGCAATTGGAAGGCATTGCTGCGAAGCGACGAGACGTCGCGGTTATCGACTTCGCTATAGTTGCCTTCAAAATCGCCTTCGATCCGGCCCGTGATAGTCAGCTTCGGAGAAGGGTCGGGCCATTCAAAGTTGGCGCCAATACGAGTGGAGCGCGCTTTGACGTGAAATTCTGGATCCTTCGTAGGGCCGGTGCTCAAAATCGACGTTGAGCCTAGAAACAGGCCTATAAACGGGAAGTCATCGCCGTTGGGTGAACTGGTGTCATGCACCGCCGTGGCCTTGATAAACCCGTAGGGCGTCATCTTGACAGCGCCCAGTTTGAACGCCGGGACCAGACCGTCTTTCTTGGGTGGATCGAAGGGAAGCGTGCGGAGCGGAGCGACCGCCGGGACGACTGCCGGAGGCGGGACGGGGGGCATCGCGACCACGTTGCCTTGAGCTTGCGGCGGGGCATCGGTATCCGTGCTCGAGGACGTGACATTGGCATCGCCCGAGGTCGAGGTTAGGATTGGGCTTGGCGCAGCAGAGGTAGCTTCTGCGCTGGTTGCGTTCGCGGTATTGTCATTTGCCGTTTTCGCGTCGTTGTTTTCCGCCATGACCGGGAAGGCCATCACGGCCATCACAAGCAGGCTCAACCAACACTTTTTCAGCTTCAACATAGATGATGTCTCCTCGTTCCGGTTTGGCTCAGACCTTCGGCCCAGAACATGGGGTCGAAATCTACGTTGTTTTCACTGGCGAATCTGTGACGCCGGTCACATAACGCCGTAATTGGCATCACGGAAGACAACACCTGAGCGGAGCCAAGCACGCGTTCCTATTTGAACGCGTCTAAATGTATGGATTTCTGGAGGCGGACGCTGCTCCATTCCCGGGGCTAAAGCTCTCATTTCCTGTGGCTCGGGGTGAGCGGTCTTCTCGCGTCTATGAATATCGGGATTGCAACGATCGGCGCGGCCACCGAAAAAATAATTAGGCAAATAATCGAATAATCGTACAACCTCCCGATAACGACCTCAAATGTACCAGAAGAGTCAATAGCCCGCAGCGAAAATCCCGTGTGCGAAGGGGCGACGCGGTTGCGACACCATGGTCGCGAGCGGAGCCGGAATCATGCGCTCATAGGTTCTCGAGCACCAGCTTAAGGTAGTTCCAGAAGCTGTCCACCGACGATATCTGCACGCGCTCGTTTGGGCTGTGAGGATCTACGATCGTCGGACCGAAAGACACCATCTGCATGCCGGGATATTTCTCGCCAATGACACCGCACTCCAGACCAGCGTGCATGGCAATCAGCTTGGCAGGTTCGCCGAACAGTTTCTTGTGCACTTCCTGGAGCTTGCGCACGATGTCACTGTTTGGTTCCGGTTTCCAGCCGGGGTACTTGCCTCCGTGCTCGACTTCAAACCCTGCCAGACGACATACGGTTGCAACCATGCGGGCGGCGGCCAGCATGCTGCTCTCGATCGCACTCCGCTGACTGGTAACAATCTCCACCACGTCTCCCTTGGTGTTGACAGTCGCCAGGTTCGTGGACGTCTGGACCAAGCCGGCAACGTCGGGACTCATCGCCAGAACACCATGATGCAAGCTTGCGAGCAGCGCCACCGTTTGTTTCGCGTCAGTCGCGTCCAGCACATTTTTCGGACGTTCGGCTTTCTCGACCGTGATCTGCAGTCCGGAATCGAATCCTCCCAGGTCTGCCCTGTATCCGGCTTCGGCTGCGGCTACCAGCGATTTTAGTTCGCTCTCGCGCGAGGGGTCGGCTACCACCAAGGCCGCGGCTTCGCGCGGAATCGCATTCTGTGCGCTTCCGCCGTTGATCTCGGCGATTTCGACCGGAAGGCGATCCAGCAAGACCTGAAGAACCCCACCCATGATTCGCAGCGCATTGCCGCGGCCTTGATGGATGTCGACGCCGGAGTGGCCCCCCTTCAGTCCAGACACCTTGATCCTCCAGGCCGATCCTGCGCTTGCAGGTTGAAGCCTGACTTTACGTCGAGCAGTCGTCTTGACGCCGCCCGAACAACCGATACAGAGCGTTCCCTTCTCCTCGTTATCGAGGTTGAGAAAATACTTGGACTTGAGCAAACCACCCTTGAATGCCGCAGCGCCCGTTAGTCCAGTCTCCTCGTCAATGGTGAACAGGAATTCCAGCGGACCATGGGCAATGTTATTGCTCTCCATCACGGCCAGCGCGGCGGCCACACCGACTCCGTTATCGGAGCCCAGGGTCGTGCCATCGGCCTTCAACCAGTCCCCATCTCTTACTACCTTGATGGGATCGGAATCGAAGTTATGAACTGTGGCCTCGTTCTTCTCACATACCATGTCGAGGTGGCCCTGTAAGAGGGCTATTGGCGCGCCCTCGCGTCCCGGTCGCGCAGGTTTCCTGACTACGAGATTGCCGGCATCGTCCTGCACGGACTCGAGGCCCAGCTTGGCGGCCAGGGTCCGGACGTAATCGCGCGCTGCAGCTTCTTTGGTGGAGGCGCGAGGAATCGCCGCCAATTTGTCAAAGTGCTTCCATACGGGTTCAGGTTGCAGGTTCGCAAGTGCAGGTATCATGACACGCTCCGTGGGATTAAGAGGTTACAGGTTATCGTACAGCGCGAGCGCAATGCTCGTCCTTCTAATGCTCGTCCTTCTGCGAGAGTGTTTCTTCCATCAACTTCATGAGATTTCTGGCGAACCGAGTCCGCGCACTTCCTGCTCCAGCGAGTCGAGCCGCCGTAACTCTGCTTCAACTGCGGGCGCACCCTCTTCACGAACTCTCTTGGCACGGGCCAGCGCCTGTTCGGCGATGCGGCTGACTTCGTGCAACAACTTGCGAATCTCAGTTTCTAACTTCCCGCGGCTCTCCTGAACCCGGTTGAGAATATCGCTCTGCACACGGGTGCTGTTGAATTCGAGAAGCCTGGCGAGAAACCTTCGGGCATCGTTCTTGATGATCTTCCCTGCGCCTACCAGTCCAAGTGTCAGGTCAGCCAGCCAGCGCAGCGGTGAAGCAGGCTGCGCGACTTCTATGAAATCCAGGAAAGTGAATTCCGAGCGAACGCGAAATCCGCTTTCCGGATCAAGAGCATGGGGCATCCGCGCCAGTTCGGGAATGCCGGCGTTCGCGAGTTTCTTCAGAAACTCGTTTGCCATCTCCACGAACCGCAACGCGACACCCCGATATTCTTTCTCGGCTTCTTCCTGCTCGGGTTTCAACCACGGCACGACATGACGCCGTGCGATTTCCTGCGCCTCGCGGAAGATGCGACGGCGGTACGATGGACCTAGCCAGGAAGATATGGATTGCAGTGCGACGTCGAACTCCTTGCTCGCCTGCGGCATTACTTGTGCAAGAAACAACTTATGGCGGTCGACAAACATGTCTGAGAGATGCTGTTGCTCAGCCATGAAGAGATACGCTAGCTCCCGCATCGAGCGCTCTGCGTCGGCGATGGTCTGCTTCATGACAGCGATGCGGCTCTCCGACTCCTCGATCGGCCGCTGAAGGGCCTCGCGCTCTTCGGTGATCATCACTAGGAGCTGCTCGCTGATCCGCTCAACTCCTCGTTCGCAGGCTGCCCGGATCAGGCGCCGTCCCGAACCTTCGACCAAATGTTTCAGAGCCGCGACCAGCTTGTCCCAGTCCCGGCCCGGGCCCCGATGTCCGAGTTGTTCCGCCGCGCTGACCTCGAACAAAGGCCCGACCGAATGTTGAATTCGCTTTTCGAGTTGCCGTCGCGCGAAGGCCACCGCTGCGGCTCGTTCCGCATCCGTGGTTCGATCCGCCTTGTTCACAGTGAAGATGAGATCCTGAACGCGCTGTGCGACAGCTTCAACCATTACAAGTTCTTCCCCCGCCAACGGAGGATCCGCCCCGATCACGACCAGCGCTGCATCAATGTGAGGAATGAAGGCCTGCGTTGCTGCCGTGTTGCCGGTAAACACCGATCCCAACCCGGGCGTGTCCACGAAACACATACCGGCAGCAAGCAGCGGGCTGGGCACGAAGATCTCCAATGCGGCGACATGCTTCGCGTTTTCAGGGTTCTTCTCTTCAGAGACATACTCGTCGACGGTCTTAACTGGAATATCCGTCCACCCGCCGGCGGCGGCCTGAAAGCGCACGCGAGCGGCCGCATGGGGGCCGTGGCGGACGATCGTCGGCACGGTAGTCACTGGCACGACCCCGGTGGGCAGCACGCTGTCGCCCACCAGCGCATTCAGGACAGAGGATTTGCCGCGCTTGAACTGGCCGATACAGGCAACGTAGAAGCGTCCCTCGGATACCCGCTCCGCCACAGAGCGCGCATCGGCAGCAACTTGCTCGGCATCAAACTCCTCAGCCAACTCGGCCAGGCGCAGGAGTGCTGACTCTCCGTGAGAATTCTCAGGGGCGGTTTTCTGCTGCTCGGACGCTACAGATGCCGAGGGCAGAAGGGGCGCCTCCTCTCCCGTTTGCTCCAGCTTCTTCGGCCGCTGCTGCGGGTTCTCTCCTGCACTGCGCGTTAGATACTGATCTAATTCTCTCACCAGGCCCTGGAGTTCCCCGGCAATGCTGTTCAGTTCGACCGCGGCTTGCGGTGGGACTTCACCGTAACCTCGCATATATTCGGGCCGCAACTCCTCAACCGTAATGTCTACGAAGGTGAGCGTCGAGTGGAGTGACCGTGCCACCGGAATATCGGCCGGCGGTCGTTCGATGTGTTGCCCATCCAGCACCCGAATCAGCTGCGCCCGGATGCGGGTGATGTAGTCCTCTATCACGCGCCGTTGGGCAGGCGTGAGATCGGAAGTGTACTGCGGGAAAGCCAGCTTGGACGAGGAGATACTTAGGATGCTCTCCATATCCGCAAGCAGCTTGTCGATGTAGCGGCAGGTGACGCTCAGGCGCCGCTCATGATTCGAGTTGAGCGAATTGGCCGATTCTTCGGGCATCGCGTCGCATCACCTGCTCCCTCAACACGCGGGCAGGCGCGTTTTTTGGACTTTGCGCAACTGCTTTGCGTAACTGGCTTGCGCAACTGACTTGCGCATCTGAAGATCGGAAACCTCTCGGATTGAGGGGAGACGGCACACATACCCCTACCAAGAAACTTTCCTTTCTTCGTAGGAGTCATCTGCCCGGTTGGGCGGTTAAAGGCGAACTCCAACACCGGCTGAAATTATGCCAACCGGGAAGGGTGAAGTCAACGTTGGAGGCGCCCTGACACTGCCCTGCGAGCGGCCCTGTGCCAGCCACGCTCTCTTCACTTCAGAAGCCCTCTTTACTTTAGATTTTGTTCGGTAGTAACATCAAAAGTCGCGCTGGGCAGGCTTTCTGTAGGATGTGGTTGCCAGACGTGGTACCGCCCTGTCCCCCACAGATCTCGCCCAGTGCGCACCTTCTTTGCCCCCTGGACTGGGGGTTATACGGGCCCGTCCAGTTGGCTAAGTCGCGTACCGCTCTTCACCTCGTGTTCTTCCAATTCATGCGAAAGTCTATGTAGAGCGGAGTGACCTTAATGTGGTTTTCGGAGCGATACTTTGGGTAGCTCGCCATCTCTATGAGAGCCCCGATCGCTCCCGGGTTCCCGTCGCTGAACTCCAGAACCTTTTCGAGGAACTCGCCCAGGTTTGGCGCCGAAAGCCCTGCCCGCATGACCAGCTCACGCGCGAATTGCTCAGCGACCGAGGTCTCGAAGTTGCGGAGCTCATACTTCTCGGAGCGGTCCGAATAAAACGGCTGGAGAAAGCCGGTGTCTTCCATGTGACTCGACCGGGCCACTGCGCTTACGGGCGTGGAACCCCATCCCCTGATTTCGCGCACCGCCGCTGCGAAAGAATGCGAGGGGCGCTTCAGGTGATCGAGGACAATCGAGTACTCGCCCTCATGCAACGCATCCATCACAATCCCCCTCAGAGAGACCGCCGACTTCGTCTTGATGGCTTTCTCGTTTCGAAAGGCGGCCTGTGCGCGCGGATTGTGCAGCTTTAGCAAGCTACCGGCGATACTGCGGAACACGATGTGGGTGGTCGCGGAATCCTCACAGTATAAGATTGATGGAAATTCCGGCAACAACCTGCGCAGCAGGAAAGTCTTGCCAACGCCCGCGGGACCATAAATAAGGAAGGGACGCTTCTTCGCCAGGCGTTGCCTGATGCCCTGTGTTTCTTCGTCCCGGTCGAAGATGAATTCCGGCATCACGTGATCTCTGGGCGCAGTCAACACAATGCAGTTACCGCGGCGCTATGGCACTGCGCCACCTGACATCAAGTGCAACGCAAGTTTTCCCGCAGCCTGCTAGTGCACTACCATCACCGGACAGTGCGCGTATCGCAAAGCTCGCTCGGAGACCGAACCTAACATCATTCTCGCGATCCTCGATCGTCCCCGCCGGCCCAAAATGATGAGGTCAACGCCGTCGGTCTCTGCCCGGTGGATGATTTGTTCTGCCGGATGTCCGACTGCCATGTCGGTCTTCACCTCCACATCAAGGGAACGGGCCTTCTCCAGAATCTTCTTAAAACCTTCTTCGAAATGTTCCTTGGCGTCGTCCAGCACGGCCTCCAATTCGACCGAGGTTGCAGGTTCAGGCGGCCGGGCCACGGCAAAGATCAGTACCGTCGCATCCAGACACTTTGCCAGCGAAAAGGCTATATCCACTGCTTTTTCCGATGGCGGAGATCCGTCGTAACCAACCAGCAACTTCCGAAACTGCGTGTTGTGCCGCTGTCCCGTCATGCTCCCTCCACAGTTGCGTTCTCGCTCTTAGCTTGAGATAGGATCGACTTCTCTTCTTTCTTAGTGGCCAGCAAGTGCCTTGGCATGAACCAGGCATTGGCGATCATAGTAGGTATTACGGCGCTGCCGATCACCGTAGCGACCAAGTAGGAATACTGCGCCTGGGTAATGACACCGTGATTCAGTCCGAAGAGCGCCGAAATGGTTCCAAACGTCAGGCCGGTAGACATCATCAGCGTAAAGTACAATCCTTCTTCCTTCTGATAGTCAAATGCCTTCACCGTGGGGAAAAGAGGAATTACCTTCGACAGCATCTTGGCGAAAAACAGCGCAGTGAATACCAGCGGGGCCGCAATCAGCGCAGGCACGGACACAAACGAGCCCGCCCGAATGAAGTAAAACGGGGTCAGCAATCCGAAGGTGAGGGTGCGCAGGCGCCTTATAAGAATGTGATCCTTACCAACACTGCCCGCCAGCACCATTCCGATGATATAGGCCGGCAAGACGGCTTCACTGCCCGACCACACCGCCAATCCTCCCATTGCGAACAGCATGAAGAGCAGATACTTGGCCTCAATTTCGGAAACACGCCCGCCATATTTCTTGAAGAATCGCGGCGTCAGAAAAGGGAGGATCGCGAAAGCAACCACGCTGACGACAACGAAAATCAGCGTCTTGATGGTGAATGGCGAGAAGATCATTCCCAGGGCAATCACGGTTCCCAGATCGTTGACGAAGCAGGCGGCCAGCACCGCCTTCCCAAAATCGGTGACGTTGAAACCCAACTCCAACATCACCGCATATACGACTGCCACGGAAGTGGTGGAGAGGGCGACGCCGGCCAGCCAACTCGGGCGCACCGCCCAATGCAGGACGTAGTGGGCAACTGCCGCGCATCCAAAAAACGGCCCGAAGAAACCCACCAGCCCGATTACCGTCGCTTCTTTCCATTTCGTGCGGAAGATCTGGGGATCGAGTTCGGCCCCGGCCAGAAAGGTAAGAACAATGGCGCCCGTGCCGGCGAGAAAGCTGATCCAGCCTGTGTTCCCGCCCAGATCAGCATGCACGAAAAGCACGCCGATCAGCAGTTGGGCTACCGTGCCGACAACAATCTCGCTGAGCGCGGTCGAGATCTTGAACCAGATGGCGATGAGCGTCGCGATCAGGGCCAAGCCGACCCACACAGCGGCCAGCACCCACATATTCTCCATGAAGGGCCACCTCATTAGTTCTGCGGATCGCTTCCGGCGCCATGACTCCGCGACAAAAAGTCCGCTTGTCAGGAGTCATCAGCTGGTCCCGGCTTAAGATTTGGGACAGCGGTTGGCGGTGAACTCCTTCACCGTGATTAACACATCAAGTACAGCAAAAAATGGCTGGCGAAGTCAACGGCATTCCTCAGACGCGATACACAGTCTCGGACACAATCTCGGACAAGGCTATGCAGGAGAAAAGCGCCCAAGCGATGAACGCCAGGAAATCATCCGCGGCTTCGGAGTTTGGTTGTGACCTCGTTAACCTGACGCGGCTTCCGTTTTGTCATCCGACGCGGTAATGGCAAACGCGCCGATTATGTTCTCGCTCAGCACATCCAGAATTTTTTTCGCCTGATGGGCGGTGGTTCCGTTCAGCAGTTCGAAGCCGATCTGAACGCCCTTGAGTGCGGAAATGGTGTCATGGTGGGGGCGAACTTCGATTATGATCGACCCTCCCTGACGGCCAATGCCAAAACCAACGCCTGCTTTTTCGATCTTCGCTGTCGCCATGCGTTTCACCTGATTTGCGGACAAAGGCCTTCCTGCACCGCCTCCGAGTGGTCGCAAGAAAAGAAGGGGTTGCAGCGGCTGTCGATATTGTCCACTCGCAGGCCGAATCGCTCCAAGTTACCGACGTGCTCGTGTTAAAGCAGCAGTCGGGTTGTGGGGAAATTTGCGCGGAAACAGAGAATGCCCGCAAGGGGCATCCTGTAAGCCATTTAAAGGAATGGCGGGGACGACGAGACTCGAACTCGCGACCTCTGCCGTGACAGTCTAGACACATGCGTCTTATCTGCGACTTACTTTAACAACGGGGGCTGCCAGTCGCAGTAGGGGACAACTAGAGCCTGATCCTGTGGGTGAGATCGTGGGTAGAATTTCCACGCTCTCGCTTGATTTATGACCGACGAGAGCGCGTTCCATTCAGCCCGCTCTCCGTAACAGTGTCCATGTGCTTCCTGTAGATCATTCGCTCCTCCATTGCTTTGGCAAGCTCCGAGAGCCTGAAGCGCCAGATGCTACGCTGTTGTCCCTGACCCAGCGGGTACGCTGGAATTTCGCCCTGCCGCGCCAGAAGCAGAATCCACTTTGGGCTAATGGAAAGAAACTTCGCTGCGGTTCGCGAATCCACGAACCGCTCCAATCCATCCGCCGCACCCACCGAGAAAGCCTCTTCATTGTTTCGGCTAGTCTCCATGCAATCTCCTGTACGCTGTTACCAGAGTCGAGCACGGAACCGTTCCCGATCCAGCGCTCCGAGGTATTGTCTGGCCGATCACGCATTCGCTGCAAGGCCACCTCGCATTACGCCTTTCAGACTCGCAGGCTAGACCATTCCCCGACCTTGGTGATGCGCACACTCCCGTCTGAGAGTCCGCGCACCGAGACCTTGTCCAGCCGCGCAGCCGCGTACAAGCCAGACCGAAATCGGTTGCGGCTCCTCTCATCTGTGCCGATGCCCCGAATGTCGAAGTGTTGACCGATTTTCAGCCTGTGAACACGCTCGGCAATCTTGGGGTACTTGCGCGGCTGCTCGACTCGCGGACGAAGATAGGAGTGTCGGAGCGCGATGCAGTGTTTGTTGCCGCATGAGGCATCGACAACTTGGCTGGCTGGGACGGAACCGTGGGCGTCAATCCAGTTGCGCCGCCGCCGACCGTATGCGGTGGACGGGTTGGCGATCTCTTCGCAATCGCCGTTTCGCGTTGTTGGCGAGAATTCTCCCATTGCGAACCAAGGGCAGGCGTGGATTCCCTCGCGGGGGAGTGTATCAATATAGGCTCTCTGGGAAGCCGATTTTGACGCGTTTGCCTATCGCGGCAGGGTTCAGATCGGCTCGGCTTCTTCAGAGGCGCAGGAACCTTTTGTGGCCAAGTAGAAAGCACTTTGGCGCCCGCTGCGACGTCGCGGACCGCTCCTCTCCGAGCGCCAGCCTCTAACACGACCCACTCATGGCGAACAAAAAGCGAATATGCTACAGTGATCTGCGTGGACGAAGGTCGCAAGCGCGTGCTGCTGATCGCCGCCTCCATCCTCGCTGCACGCAAGCTCGCGCAGTACGATGGTGGAAAGCGTGTGCCTGCGACCGTCGCTGCAATTTCCGATTCGGTTCGCTGGGCAGAGGAAATCATGCGGGCCATAGACGAGCGTTGGCCAGTTCAGGATCGGACGAATCGGAATGGCTAGGAAACCTGAACGCAGTGGGTTTTTCTCCAAGGGTACTCGCCTTAGCATCGCGTCCCTGTGCTGTACTCGAAATGCTTTCGAAACGCCATCCTTTATCGTCGGAGAAAACGAACGCCCGACGGACACCATCGGGCTCTCCATTGGCGCTGCCGAAGATATTTACCAACGGCGGCGCAGCGTTGAGGTAGCCTGGTCAGAATGATCAATTCCACTGCGAAGCACAATCCGCTTGTTGCGAAGAGCTCCTTCTTTCCGTTCCAAGTGGCGGTTGTGTGCTGGGCGGACTTGCTTGGCTACGGCGCCATGATTGCGGAGGCGCACTTTAATCCACTACATCCGAAGGCCAAAGAGGCCATGCAACGATTGCGTCAGTTCCATGAGATCGTCGCATCGCATAGTTTCCGCCTCTTTCCAACTCTCGTGATGAACGACGGCGCTGTGGCTTACCGAGATCTGTCTTTGCGAAGCAATGAAAATACGTTTGACTTTCTAATGCGCGCCTGGAGACTGTTCAACGATATAAAGGAGGTTGAGAGTGGTCAAGGATTACCCAGAGCGCGCGTTGTTCTGGCGGCAGGATTTCGCATGCGCGGGAGACGAGCCGGTATGGATGCCACTGCCAGCCAATTCAGTTCGATAATGAGGCGTTTTCAGAGTGGCAGCCTCAGTGCTGACCAGGCAATTCGCGAAGCCGCAAGAATTCGTCAGCCATTTGATGTTATCCCACAGCTACAAGCCAACTTTGCCTTTTCGAAGGCTTATGTGGCTGAGAACAGTGGAGCGAAAGGCGGGTTGGAAGGTGCAAACTTTTTTGTCGATACGGTGATATTCGATCAGCCGATGCCACCCTGCCTAGATCGCCGCTCTTGGTAAGGAAGGCGGTCTCATTCCAGAAGCCGTAGAGGTTGATGTGGTCGTTCAGCGCCGCGCTCTCTTTCCACGGCTTGATGACCTTGTCGAGACGCAGCATCACACGACCTCCACGCGAGGAACTTGTTGCTTCGCGGCGTCATAGCGCAGCTTGTACCGTTCGGACTTTGCGAGGATGCGGAGAAACGCCGGATCGCTATTCGTTACCCAATGGCCGAAAGAGAAACCGCCAATGAAAACAGCGATACCTGCAAGGATGGAATTGAAGAGATTGAAGGCCCCCACTGCGCCAACACAAACGAAGTAGAACAGCGTGCGTTCGACGCCCAAGTAGGTGAGCGGCTTATGCAGGCTCTTGAAGACTCGATTTGTGCGCTGCTTCTGCTGTGGCTTGTCGGGCATAAGTTCCTTTTTGAAGATGGGCTGCAAGTACTTGGGAAATGCGCTACACGCCCCAGAGCCAACTCAAGACATTCACGGCGAGGACGGCAATGCCGGTGCCGGCGGCAACACCGGCGAGTGCCTTTTTCGCACCAGGTTCGCCGTGTGCGAAACCGTAGCCGCCGATCACGATCGCGACCAGACTTGCGACCTTCGCAATGGTGCCGGTAAAGAGGCTTTGGATGGCCGTAAAGCCCGTGTCGAACGGTGAACCCTGTGCGAGGGCCGCCACGGGTATGAGGAAGAACAGTGCAAGAACAACTGTGTTTCGATGCACGCACTTCGACTGCGGAATGCGCTCGATTTGGCGGATGGAATGGATTCGGAACCAACGTGTCATTTGCACCTCCCGCAGCACCTCAAATCGGCTGCTTGTGGCGCAAACTTAACCGGACTCAATGACGCTGTCCAACAACTTCTCGTCACTCTGTTATTCCTGGCAGGAATAACAGGCGAATACGGTGTCGCGACCAAGTAAATTGCGGCTTCCGACCCGATGGTTTCGGTAAGGAATTTTCCTGAGAAAGCGATTGGTCGGCAAATACGACCCGAGCACCGAGACAAGGAAGGTGTCTGAGTATGTGGCCCCGAGATACCATTTGTGGTGGCGGGCGCGTACTCACTTTGCTCGCAAATCTGCGTCCAACTGCCTGCCGATGAAGCAGATAAGGCTGTTAATTTCTGCTTGACTCAGTTCTTCTCAAACAGCCGCTCCGCATCCACGAAGTGATTTGCTCAACGAAATGTGGCGTGAGAAATCGGGTTATTGCTGTCTGATATTCCCGGCAGGAATATCACGCGGACGAGAAGTTGTTGGACACGGCTAAAAGAATGGAGCAAATTGCTTAACATCGCCGCTCCCGCGCGGTCTTAAGAAGCCAGTGATGGGCAGCATGGACCCGGAATCGCCGTATGTTCGTGCATATTGCACAGTTGCCGATCACAGATCAATCAGGGTACGGCGGAACCGGAGCGCAGCAGGGATTGCGGCTGCCGGGAACGTCGCCGAAGCGGTGCTCCAAAACGAGGTTACACTTCGATGCAAAGACACACCGACCCACAAATTGTCGAAATCAGGTCAGCGGACAAGAAGCAAGTGCGTCGAGCTCAAGGCGAATCAAATTTTGAGTCATTGTTGGATGTGGCAGAAGCTGCAAAGCTTTTGAGAATTCACCCCAAAACCCTCCGTAACAAAGCGCGCCGAGGAATCATTCCGGGCGTTCACGTAGGCAGACTCTGGCGATTTCGGCCTTCAGCACTCAACGAGTGGCTAGATGGGATCGCAAGTTGAGGAGCTAGCGTGCCGACAAAATCTCTCTCGACCCTTGTGCAGTCCTGGACTATTCTGGACTGGGCTGTCAGTGCCGTTTAAACAAAGGAGGAATTTTGTTTAGACGGACACGCTACCAACAAGGAAGTCTGAGGCTCGAAGAGCGGAAGAGAGGCTCCGCAGTATGGGTGTACCGGTGGTGGGAGAACGACATCACGGGAAAGCCAATACGTCGCAAGGTGCAGCTGGGATGTTTGGAACGATATCCAAACGAATCAGCGGCATGTGCGGCAGCAGACGCTCTTCGGTTAACAATCAACAATCAATCCAAGCGAAAGAACCTGCAGAAAACAACCGTGAATACTCTTTGGGAGCACTACTGTCGAGAGGAGCTGCCTCTCAAAGAGATATCCACGCAAGATGCGTATCTGGTGTATGGAAGGAATTGGATTCTCCCGCGATGGGGGAACCTCCTTTTGGAGGACATCAAGACCATCGAGGTAGAACGCTGGCTACGAGCAGCAGACGTTGCGGACGGGACCAAAGCCAAGATCAAGTGCGTTATGTCGGCTGTGTTCTCGCATGCGGTTCGCTGGGAGTTCTGTGGCCACAATCCAATTTCATCGGGAATACCAGTTGGAACGGGGGGGCAGAGAGGGCCAAGCACGGGCGTGCGCGTCAGTGCGAAGCGTCAGAAATCTCCGCTCGTCCTTTCACCGGAAGAGGTCATACTCGGTCTGGCGCAACTGGAATTTCGCGATCAGATTCTCGTGTTTCTGGACGGTGCCTTAGGAATCCGACAAGGGGAACTCGGGGCACTGCATTGGCTGGACTGCGATTTCAACAATATGAACTTCAGTGTGCAGCATTCCTACTACTGGCGTCGGGGTGGGCACCTGAAGAACACAAAGACGGACGCGTCTGCAAAGCTATTGCCGATGCATCCGAGTCTGAAGCAAGCCTTGCTGGAGTGGAGGTCGCTAAGCCTCTACAATCAGCCGGGCGATTTCGTCTTCCCTTCAGAAAGACTGAAGGGCAGGAAACCGCTCGACTTGGCTTCGGTGTTGAAGAAGAAGATCCAGCCGGCCTTCAAGAGGATCGGCATCACCGGCGTTGGCTGGCACACTTTTCGGCACACGGTAGGAACCATGCTGGCAGAGATGGGCGAACACCAACTGATGATCCGCGACTACTTGCGTCACAGCGATCTGCACGTGACCAACAAGTATCTCCAGGCAACGACAAAAAGCAAACGCCTAGCGCAGGGGAAGCTCGTAGATGCCATCCTGCCGGGGGGTGTGTTGTCGGGAAGCAAATCAAACCTGATCCATTAGCGCCTGAGAACTGCTCTTCTCCCGGTTATTTGGTTGGGAGGAACGGTGAATCGGCAGATGCAGAAACGCTTATTGGACCCAAACGGACCCAGATTGCTTTTACTGGTTCCTTTGTAAACCATTCAAAAGAATGGCGGGGACGACGGGACTCGAACCCGCGGCCTCTGCCGTGACAGGGCAGCGTTCTAACCAACTGAACTACGTCCCCACGCCTGTTTTCATCGGGTTAGCGGGAAAGCCGCATGTTTACTGCACTTCCCTGCTGTCAAATGTTTCGCCTGTTCCAACCATTGAACCTCAATAGATTCGAAATTCTGGCTGAAACTGACAACAAGCGAAACCGAACCAGAACATTTGCCTTTGCTCTACGAATCAAATTGTAACAGAGGACTCCCCAAATCTCGGGCGACGCTCATGATTTCTCTCTGGCGCGCGGCCGTGGAGGCTAGTCGTGGAGAACAACGTTGAGCAGCGAGCTGTGAACTTGGAGCCCGCCGTTGTAATCAATGAAACCCAATTCCCTGAACCGGTTCATGAAAAAACTGACTCGCGCGCGAGTCGTCCCTATCATCTCGGCCAAGGTCTCCTGACTGATTTTGGGAACTACCGTCTCGGGTATGCCTTCCTTGCCAAAACGAGCGAGCAGCAGCAGGATCCGGGCCAGCCTTTTTTCGCTGGAATTGAAAAGCTGATCAACCAGATCCTCTTCGTAACGGATGTTCCGCGCCAACAAATAGGCCACGAACAGGTCGGAGAGTCCGTGTTCACGATGAAGCGCTTCCATCATGGCTTTCTTGTCGATTCGCAGAACAGTGCAATCCGTTATCGCGGTTGCAGAACCCATGCGGAGCGGCTGGCCCGCAAGCGAACCTTCGCCGAAAAAGTCTCCTTCGCCCAATATGCCGACCGTTGCTTCCTTGCCCGTCTTCGAGACCACACTGAGTTTCACCCTGCCCGTCTGGATATAAAAGACGGCATCGGCGGCATCGCCTTGCGCGAAGATGGTTTGTTTCTTCGGGAAATGCACCAAGCTCCTCCCCTCGCCGATGGTTGCAAGGAATGCGTGGGGATCGAAACGGCGCTTCTTCCTGGCCACTAGACTTGGCCGCCTGGTATTAGGCTCTGTTTGGAGTATCGGGACGATCGGTGTTTGGCGGGTGATTTTCCTTGTGCTTGCAGAAGCGTTGGCTCGGCGCGCCGGAGACATAGGCAACTCCTCCTGCCTAGGGAGCTTTCTTGCATTTTACCATTTTCCGGAACAGCGTACATATCCGAAAACCACAGCCGGCCATGGCAGATTCGCATTCACAAAGAAGTTTGCGCACTCCTGCGGGAAATTGTAAGGAACCCTGGCGGATTCGACGAACCTGCCGCTTGCTAATTATCGAAAGTGAGCAATATTGAACATTGCCCAGCTGTGCAGCGCTGCATCATAAGGTTGTGAAGACCAGAGATCTTACACTCAAGCAGATACAATCCGTGCCTTGTCCAACTTGTGGTGCAGCGATCGAGGAAGCTTGTGAACTGAACTCGGGTGCCTTGCGCACCGAGCCACACCGAGATCGGAAGCTTTCCGCAGCCGAGGCCCTGGAAACAAAGCCCGGTAAACGATAGCGGCGTCAGGCGGAGGCGGCGCTCTTTTACGCGGGGAGATTAGCCCGCGCTAAGTCTCAGCTACAGAATGCCCTTTACTTGGGTTTCTGCTCGCTGGCAGTCTCTTGCTGCTGCTCTTCAGCCTTCTTCCAAGTGGGATTGGGGTTGTATTCCGTCAAGGCCTTGGCAACAACTTCGGTCTTCTTGCCGAGATCCTTCTCATAGACGACCCCATCCTGGTCAACAATAAATGTCATCACACCGGACGACCGGTATTCCGCGGGATAAGCTACGAAAGCGAAGCCCTCGGTCATCTTGCCATTCACGATGTAGCTCTTCGCGCCGCCTGGGCCATTCTTTCCCTGACGCACGAGGATGTGAAAATAGTAGCCGCGATAAGGAGTCGGAGGGCCCTCTAAGCTTTTGCTAAAACCCTTGGCAACGGCCGCTGCCACCAGCGGTCCGATGGGGCTCTGCGGTTCGCCCGCCGCCGCTTTCCAATAGAGGCCATCATGCTGCCCTTCATCACTGAAGATTTTCTGGGCGTACTCCTTGTGCTGCGCGGAGTATTCCTTTTGCGCCCCCACCAGTTCCTGGCAAACGCGGATCGCCGATAGTTCATTCCGGCCAATTCGCCGGTACAAAATTTCTTTTTTGCCCGCCTCGGTGTCGAAATACCACGAATGGCCCTTGTTCACGAGCGGTATGGGTGTGGGCCAATTATGCGGGCCGATATACAAGGTAACGGTTCCATCCGGTTCTTTCACCAGACGGTGCATTTGCTCATATCTCTTTACGAAATTAGCGCGGTTGTTGGTGTCCTCAGTTTCGTCTCCCGACGAGACGATTTGCTTTCCGTCTGGTCCGAGGATTTCGAGCAAGACCTTTTCGTCGTTACTCTGCATTGCCGTGACCAGTGCGTGGCTCGCCTCTTCCGCCGATGAAAACGTCTTCTGGCCCGGTTGCTGCGCCGTGGAACGGGCGGGAAAACACACCGCCAAAAGAATAGCGACCACGGCTACTTTCGGAAGATTGGCCCAATGAAATTTGTCGAAGTTCACCTTCATTCGCCGCATATGGCTTCTCTCCATTTCCAAATCTTCAAACTACCTGGAACATAACGAAACTTCGATTACCGATGCCCGCCTCCGCCGCCATGCCCGCCTCCGCCGCCGTGAAACCCGCCGCCCCCACGCGCTCCCCCGCCACCGAAGCTGGCGCTACCGCGTGACGAGAAGCTCCTCGCCTGTCCGCCCTGCCCATAGCCACTGAAGGCGCCTGAGCGTGTCCCGCTCTGGCCGTGGGGTTGAGCGTAGCCTCGAGCCGCTTGCCGGTTTCCGTTGAAAGGCCGGGCAGCTGCGACCCCGCCGCGCGCACCAACAGCTCCACCGCGCGCACCATACGCTCCGCCGCGTACGCCTCCGCCGCGTACGCCTCCGCCGCGGTAAAAGGCGTTTCGGTTATAAAACGTTCTGCTCCCGGAGAAGTACCTGCCGCCGCCAAACATGGCGTATCGGCCGCCCCAATTGAATCCCCAATGACCCCAGCCCCAGCCAAAACCTCCGAACCAACCGATTCCGAAGCCGAGCCCGAACGAAAGATACGGGCCGCCAAACCAGATTCCGGGATACGGATACCAACCGGGCCATGCGTCTATGGGATATCCGTAAATCAGCCACGGATCGTACGCCGGGACATAAACCACATCCGGGTCGGCAGGCTCAATATCAATATCCGGGCCTTCCTCCTTAATGACTTCGTGCTGCGGGTTCTTGAGAGCGCCGGCTTGCTGCGCTTTATGGCGCATCACCTGTACCGCGTCCATGACATCGGGTTGCTGATTGTAATAAGCGTCGCCAAGAGTTGACGTCCAGGAGAGGTTCTTATCCATATTTCCCAGCACGGATGGAAATGCCGTGAGCGCCTTGACGCTCGGGTCCCAGGGTTGCTCGTCCACCGCTTTACCCAAAGCCTCGCCCTTCAAATCGGGATGCTCCTGCACCCATCGGTCGGCTTCGACCACTTCCTCGGGAAATGTGGACGCCGCCAGGATCTGCGCCACCAGCGAGTCCGGATACAGCGCAATCGGCGCGACCAACCGCTGCAACTCCTCGGGAGTCTGTTGCGCGTAGGGCGGCGCCGGCGCCTGCGCCTGCGTGTCCGGTGCTGGCGCGTCTTGAGCCGACAGGCTCTGAGGCATAGTCGCGAATAATAGCGCCAACGACAACAGGGAAGCCAAAATCTGCCGGCCTGATCGAAACCTTGAGAACCCTGCGGCACGTCCGAAAATGTTCATATTCTTGAACCTCCTGTGCACTTTCATCGCCCGAGCCCCTACTAGAATGATAGATGACATAGACGCGATTTAGGATTCCTGCGCGCGAGATTTCTTGCCTGCCGAATTAATCTGCAGCGCTGGGAGCCGGCCCAGCCCCTTGGAGAATGATGTCATGTTCTCTTCCCTGCATCCTTAGCCGCAGGCGGTCGAACGCCAAATAGACGACCGGGGTGGTATAGAGCGTGAGCAACTGGCTCAAGATCAGCCCACCCACAATCGTGATGCCCAGGGGCCGGCGGAGCTCATATCCAGTGCCCGTCCCCAGCGCCAACGGCAGCGCGCCCAATAATGCAGCCATGGTCGTCATCAGGATGGGGCGGAAGCGCAACATACACGCTTCAAAAATTGCGTCGGTCGTGTTCTTCCCCTCCTGGCGCTCTGCCTGGAGAGCGAAATCGATCATCATGATGGCGTTCTTTTTTACGATTCCGATCAGCAGCACAATGCCAATGATGGAGATGACGTTCAGATCCTGTCCAAAGAGCAGCAATGCGAGCATCGCGCCTACGCTGGCCGATGGCAGCGTGGAGATGATCGTCAGGGGATGGACCAGGCTTTCATACAAAATGCCGAGGACGATGTACACCGCCAAAAACGCCGTCAGAATCAGCAGGGGTTCGGTGCCGAGAGACTGCTGATAGGCCAAGAGCATACCGGCAAAAAAGCCTTGAATCGTGGACGGTGTGCCGAGCCGCTTTTGCATCTGGGTGATGGCCAACGTGGCATCGCTCAAAGACTTATTCGACGCCAGGTTAAAGGACACGGTGACCGAGGGGAATAAACCGGTATGGTTGATGGCCAGTGGGGTGGTGTTGGCTTGGCCCTTGGCCACCGCGAGCAGCGGAATATTGCCGCCCGAAGACTGAAGATAGATGTCTTTCAGTCCCTCCGGGCTTTGCCAATACCCTGGAGCGACTTCCAGCACCACGTAATACTGATTTAACTCGGTGTAAATGATGGAGACCTGGGATTGGCCGAATGCGCTGTATAACTCCGAGTCCAGCGACTGCGCGGTAAGGCCGAGCTTGGCCGCGGTGACGCGATCATAGTTCATCAGCTCTTCAAGGCCGCCATTCTGCTGGTCTGAGTTCACGTCCTGCAGGCCGGGCAGGTGCTTCATCTCATTCAGCAGGACCGGTCCCCACTTCGAAAGGTCCTGTACGTTGTCAGATTGGAGAGTGTACTGATACATCGCATTACTGGAGCGTCCGCCGATACGCAAATCTTGCGCGGCCTGGAGGAACGCGGAAGCCACCGGCAGCCGGTTCAATTGGGGGCGCAGGCGGTTGATGATCTGAGCGGCACTGACCTTGCGTTCCGCAAGCGGCTTGAGAGCAATGTAAATGGAGCCGCTATTGGTCGCGCTATTGCCGCCAGTGAACCCAATCACGTTCGCGACCGCAGGGTCATTCTTGATCACTCCGATGATCTGTTGAATGGAATCATTCATGGCAGCGAAGGACGAATCCTGTGGCCCTTGTACTCCGCCGGAAATCGCGCCCGTGTCCTGCTGCGGGAAAAAGCCCTTGGGTATCTCGACGATCAGCACCACATTGAGCGCTATGGTGATGAAAAGCACGATCAGCGTCAGGGTGGGATGGTCGAGCACCCAATGCAGGCTGACGCGATACACGGACAGCACGCCGTCAAAAAACTTTTCGGTCGCCATGTAGATGCGGCCATGCTTTTCCGCGCGCTCGTTTTTCAACAGGTAGGCGCACATCATCGGCGTTGTGGTCAGAGAGATGACCATGGACACGAAAACAGCGGTCGAAAGAGTGACGGCAAACTCGCGGAAGAGGCGGCCAACGATTCCGCCCATCATGAGCAGGGGGATAAACACGGCAATCAGCGAAATGCTGATGGTGAAAACGGTGAAGCCGATTTCTTGCGCGCCCTTCAACGCCGCGGCAAAGGGCTCCATGCCGTTTTCCAGATGGCGCGCGATATTTTCCATCACCACGATGGCATCATCGACCACAAATCCAGTGGCAATCGTCATGGCCATCAGCGAGAGGTTATCCAGGCTATATCCGAACAGATACATCACAGCGAAGGTACCAACCAGCGAGACCGGCACCGCGACCGCGGGAATGAGCGTGGCGCGGCCGTTGCGCAGGAAGACAAACACCACGAGAATGACCAGGCCGATGGAAATGAGCAGCGTCCTCTCCACGTCACTGACCGAGGCGCGGATGGTGGTGGTGCGGTCCAGCACGATGGTGGTATCGATACCGAGCGGGATGGTTGCCTGGATAGACGGTAGTTGCGCGCGGATGCGATCGACTGTGTTAATGATGTTGGCGCCGGGCTGGCGGAAGATGATGATCGTAACCGCGCGCTTGCCGTTCAGATAGCCCGCAGCGCGGACGTTAGCCACAGAGTCCGTCACCTCCGCGACATCGGACAGGCGGACTGCTGCGCCGTTCTTATAACCGACGATTAGCGGCTTGTAGTCTTCCGCGTGCGAGATCTGGTCGTTGGCCAGGATGTCCGCGGTCACCACGCCATCGGTGATTTGGCCTTTGGCCAAGTCGGCGTTCTGCAGGCTCAGCACGGACTGCAAATTCGCGAGGGTAAGTCCGTAGCCGGCCAATTGTGTGGGATTTGCGTCCACCCGCACCGACGGCAACGCGCCACCTCCAACACTCACCTGCCCTACGCCCTGTATCTGCGACAACTTCTGCTGTATGACGGTGGAGGCTTCGTCATACAACTTATCGGGACCGTATTTGTCAGATGTAAGGCCGAGGATCAGGATCGGCGAATCGGCGGGATTGACCTTGCGATAAGTCGGATTGCCCGGCAGGTTGGAAGGCAGATAGGTTCGCGCGGCATTGATGGCGGCCTCCACGTCGCGCGCCGCGCCGTCAATGTCGCGGCTGAGGTCAAACTGAATGGTGATCGATGTGCTGCCGAGCGAACTGGCGGAGGTCATCTCCGTCACCCCTGCAATATGGCCGAACTGCCGCTCCAAAGGAGTGGCGACGGACGACGCCATAATGCTGGCGCTGGCTCCCGGCAAGCTGCCACTGACTGAAATAGTCGGGAAGTCGACTTGCGGCAGCGGCGACACGGGCAGCACCTCAAACGCAATCGCCCCGGCAAGGGCAACCGCCACCGTGAGCAGCGTCGTCGCTACTGGACGCTGAATGAAGGGTGCAGAGATGTTCATGCCGGCCCTGCCAGTTCTCCGCCTCCGGTCTCCGGCGGTTTCGATGGCTGGCTCGATTTTTTCGCAAAGCGCTGCGCCAGATTGTCAAAAAAGATGTAGATGACGGGCGTGGTGTAAAGCGTGAGCGCCTGGCTTAGCAGTAGTCCGCCGACCATGGCGATGCCCAGCGGCCGGCGCAACTCGGAACCGAAACCAGTGCCGAGCGCCAGCGGCAGGCCCGCCAGCAGCGCGGCCATCGTGGTCATCATAATGGGGCGGAAGCGGAGCAGACAGGCCTCGTAAATTGCATCCGTCGCGTTCTTTCCGTGCTTGCGCTCGCCTTCGAGCGCGAAGTCGACCATCATAATGCCGTTCTTTTTCACGATGCCAATCAGCAGCACGATGCCGATGATCGCGACCACGCTCAAATCCTGGCGAAAGAGAATCAGCGCGAGGAAAGCGCCCACGCCCGCTGACGGCAGCGTGGACAGAATCGTAATCGGGTGGATGAAGCTCTCGTACAGAACTCCCAGCACGATGTACACCGTGACCAGCGCGGCCAGAATGAGCAACGGCTCATTGGATAGTGAATTCGTGAATGATGCCGCCGTACCTTGAAAGCCGGCCTGCAGGCTGGGAGGCATGTGCATGTCCTTCTGCACTTTGTCGACTGCTGTAATGGCCTCGCCGAGAGCGGCATTCGGCGCGAGATTGAACGATACGGTGATGGCCGGGAATTGGCCCTGGTGGTTAATGGAGAGCGCCTCGGTCGTCTTCTCGAAGTGCGCGAAAGCGCTCAGCGGCACGGCATTGCTGGTGGCCGAACTGGTGGCGCCGGCGGAGTTTGCTCCGGTGTTCGACGCCGAGGAGGCGCTCGGAGAAAGCGCGTTCAGAGGAGGAGCAAGGGTATTGGCCGCTGGAGTGTACCGTGCTGAAGCCGTCTGCGCATTCGACCCCGCGGAGGATGACCCGGACGAAGCGAATGAGGAAGCGGCTCCGGCACCGCTTGCTCCGGCAGACGCATTCGACTGGATGTAGATATGGTTCAGCTTGTCGGGGTCCAGCTGAAACTGCGGCTGACTCTCGAGAACAACATGGTACTGATTCACCTGCGTATACATGGTGCTGATCTGCCGCTGACCGAAGGCGTCATAGAGCGTGTTATCGATGGTCGTGGGCGCGATACCCAGTCGCGAGGCGGTGACCCGGTCGATCACCAGAGATACAGCCAGCCCTCCCGTTTGCTGGTCGGTGGCGACATCCTCCAGTTCCGGCAGCTGCTTGAGGCGGTCGACGAAACGATTGGTCCAGTCACTGAGTTCGTTCGCATCGGGGTCTTCGAGCGTGTACTGGTATTGCGTGCGGCTGACCCGGTCATCCACGGTAATGTTCTGCACCGGTTCCATAAACAGCTGGATTCCCTGAACCCGGTTCACTCTGGAGTTGAGCCTGCGGATCAGGTCTGACGCACTGATCTTGCGCTGGTCGAGCGGCTTCAGATTGATCGACATCCTGCCGCTATTGGTCGTCGTATTCGTACCATCGGCGCCGATAAACGACGACAGGCTTTCCACCGCCGGGTCATCCAGAACCGCCTTTGCTAGTTCCAGTTGCTTCTTTGCCATGGCCTTTGAGCCAATCGTCTGCGGCGCCTGCGATATGCCCTGGATGACCCCCGTGTCCTGCACCGGGAAAAATCCCTTGGGGATGATGATGTAAAGGAAAACCGTGAGCAGCAGTGTGGCCACCGCGACCAACAGCGTCGTCGTTTGGTAGCCAAGAACAAACTTCAGCGTCCGGCCATAGAACGCGATCATTCCCTCGAAAGCACGCTCTGTCGCTTGATAGATGCGCCCCTGCTGCTCCTGTGGCCTGTGCCGCAAGATTCTCGCACTCATCATGGGGGTGAGCGTAAGGGAAACCACCGCCGAAACGATGATGGTGACGGCCAGGGTCACGGCGAACTCGCGGAACAGCCGCCCCACCACGTCACCCATGAATAAGAGTGGAATCAGCACCGCAATGAGGGACACGGTCAGCGAGAGAATGGTGAAGCCAATTTGCTCCGCACCCTTGAGCGCTGCTTCCATGGGTGGATCGCCCGCCTCGATGTAGCGCGCGATGTTTTCGATCATCACGATGGCATCGTCCACCACGAAGCCGGTGGAGATGGTCAGTGCCATCAGCGATAAGTTATCGAGGCTGTAACCCAGGATGTACATGGCCGCGAAAGTGCCGATCAGTGACAGCGGCACAGCCACGCTCGGGATAATGGTGGCGTAGAGACTGCGCAGAAAGAGGAAGATGACGAGCACAACCAGTCCGACCGTCAACAGCAACTCGAACTCAACGTCGGAAACCGATGCCTCGATGGCGGTGGTGAGATCGGTAAGCGTGGTTACCTGAATTCCCGTGGGCAGGTTGGCCTCAAGTTGCGGCATGAGTTGCTTGATGCTCTTGACCACGCTGATGGTGTTCGCCCCAGGCTGGCGTTGCACGTTCACGATGACCGCAGGGGTCTGGTTCATCCACGCCGACAGATTATTGTTCTCTACGCCATTCACGATGCCGGCTACATCGGGCAGCATCACCGGCGCTCCGTTGCGGTACGCGACTACAACTTTCCGATAGTCGTCGCTGGTGACCAGTTGATCGTTGGCGTCGATCTGGTAATTCTGGCGCGGCCCGTCGAAGTTCCCTTTGGCCGCGTTCACGCTGGCTTGGGCCAGTGCAGCGCGCAGGTCCTCGAGGTCGATGCCATAGGATGACAGAGCCGTAGGGTTGGCTTGAATGCGAACAGCGGGCTTTTGGCCGCCGCTGATGGTCACAAGTCCGACCCCGCTGAGCTGCGAGATCTTAGGCGCAAGGCGCGTATCAACCAGGTCCTCTACCTGAGAAAGCGGCATGGAGCTTGACGTAATGGCCAGGGTGAGCACGGGGGCATCGGCTGGATTCGTTTTGCTGTAGGTCGGCGGCGCGGGCAGAATGGACGGCAAAAGACTCTGCGACGCGTTGATGGCAGACTGCACCTCTTCCTCTGCTACATCAATATTCAGAGTGAGGTTGAACTGCAGCACAATGACGGAACATCCGCCGGAACTGCTGGAGGTCATCTGGCTCAAACCCTGCAGTTCGCCGAATTGGCGCTCCAGTGGCGCCGTCACTGTGGTCGCCATCACCGTCGGGCTTGCTCCCGGATAAAACGTGAGCACCTGAATAGTCGGATAATCCACTTCCGGCAATGCGGAGACCGGCAGTTGGGTATAGCCAACAAGACCAACCAGGAGGATTGCGGCCATCAGCAAAGAGGTCGCAACCGGCCGCAAGATAAACGGGCGAGATGGACTCACGGGGCGCTGCTCCCAGTCGTGGCGGCTGCGGCGGGCTTATTCGAAACTTTGTTCGAAATGACGACCGCGGTGTTGTTCTGCAACTTGTCGAAGCTGCTGTTGGCGACAACGTCTCCAGGATTGATGCCGTCAACCTGCGTCATACCGCCGTCTGTAACTCCCGGCTTTATGCTGCGCATCTGCGCGATATCGTTTTGAATCACATACACAAACGATGCTTGGCCATTTTGTTGAATGGCGGATGCTGGAATCAGCGTCACCCCCTGCAACGTATTCACCAGCAGCCGCGTGTTAACAAACTGGTTGGGGAAAAGCGCATCATTCTTATTGTCGAAGATGGCTCGTCCCTTGACCGTCCCCGTCGTAGTGTCAATCTGGTTGTCGAGCGTCAGCAGCACCCCGCTTGCGATTTTCGTTTGCGCAGCGCGATCGAAGGCATCGACGGTGAGCTTAGCCTTCTTTTTCAGTTGAGCCTGCACTGGGCCTAGACTGTCTTCCGGTAATGTGAAAATGACGGTGATGGGCGACACCTGCGTGATGACGGCCAAGGTTACGGTTCCCGCCGACTGCACCACGTTGCCTGGATCCACCAGCCGCAAGCCCACGCGGCCTGTAATGGGCGCGGTGATATGGCAGAACTCGACCTGCACCTGGTCATATTGCACCGTTCCCTGGTCGTTTTTTACCGTGCCCTCATCCTGCAGGACAAGCTTTTCCTGGTCATCCAGAATTTGCTTTGCAATCGCATTGCGCGCCCACGCGTCACGGTAGCGCTCCAGGTCCATGCGGGCTTGGGCCAGCACGTTCTCGTCTCGCTCGAGCGCGCCTTGCGCCTGCAAAAGATTCGCGCGGTAGGGACGCGCGTCGATGTCAATCAGCGGATCGCCCTTGCTTACCAGCTGCCCCTCCGTATAGTGCACGGCGACGACCAAGCCATTCACCTGGCTGGTAATCGAATCGGTATAGACCGGAGTGACCGTACCGATGGCGTCCAGGTAAACGCCGATGCTACCTGTTTTAGCCGTCGCGGTAGTGATCGTGATCTTCGGCGGCGCGGGCTTGGGTTTTTTCGCGGCCTCGTAGTGGTGCCATACCAGCACGGCTGCAATCACTACAACGAGCAACAACAGAATCCATATGATGATCCACATCACTCTGCGTCGGTGAGATTCCGAACCGTGAGCCGGGAGTTGATGGTCACGATCGATGAAGGGATGCTCATTCGTGTCAACAGTCAAAAGGAATCTCCTTTTTCAGCGGCGAATCCCCACCTTTTCTTGCACCAAGCAAAAAGTTAGTGTAGCGCCGAAGGCGGAGTTTGTCCGCCGCCGCTGCGTTCTGATGTATTTTGGGGAGGGCACGGCCGCCGTGCCGCGCAGAGACTGGAAAACCGCGGACTAACGAAGGATAGAACCCAGTGCGGAGGCGGCGATCACGAAACCTCAGCCCGCGGAGTTACAATGAAGCACGATGCCCGGATGGCGGAATTGGCAGACGCGCACGGCTTAGGACCGTGTTCCGCAAGGAGTGCAGGTTCAAGTCCTGTTCCGGGCACCAGCCTCCTGGAACTAGTCCGAATCGTCCCGCCACTTCTCTAACTGCCGCTGCATGATTCCGTAGCACTCGCAGGACGCTTCTTCCAGCCTTGGCCGGTTGATGATCTCCACATCACCACGGCTATGCGTGATCAAGCCCGCTTTTTCCAACATTCCAGCCGCCACGGTCACACTGGAGCGACGAGTTCCCAGCATCTGGGCCAGAAATTCTTGCGTCAGGGGCACCGAATTTGATCCAATGCGGTCGGCGCTCATCAACAACCATCTCGCCAATCTCTCGTTCACTTCATGGAGCCGGTTGCAAGCTGCAACCTGTGTCACCTGCATTGCCGAGACTTGCGAAAACTGCTGCAACTGCCGCTCCAGTTTGGGGCACTGATGGAGGATTACCATCAGAGTTTCGCCATCCACGCGGAAGGCCGTAGCTTCAATTTGTGCGATCGCCCGAGTAGAAGCGGTGCGAAAGCCAGCAACCAACGGCAAACCGACGAAGCCTTCCTTGCCCACCAGTCCTACTTCCACACTCTTTCCATCTGGGAAAACGCTCAGAATCGAAACCAGGCCGGTGTCGCAGAAATATGCGGATTTCAAAGTGTCGCCGGGTTCATGCAATACGTGGTGAGTCTTCAACCGTACAAATTCCAATTTTGAGAACAGCATTTCGCGTTCTTGGCGTGGCATGCCGAGCAGGATCTCATTGTGAATTTGGTTTCCGTCACCGTCAGTGTAAGGTGGATTTTGAGATGACCGTGCAGACGACCGCGCTTTGCTGGCCATAATGGCTCCTTGCGCAACGAAGCGCGTCTGATTTCGCAAGGAACCGTCACCCTAGCAGGCTGCGGAAAAATGGACTCCGCGACTTAGATTCTCTCCAGTCTTAGTGATTTTGTGATTCGGGAAGGGTTCTGGCTGCATCCGCTGGTGCCCCGCGGATTTATTTTCGGGCCTGC
>Ga0187855_10000269_pt1 | contig 48326 bp, 43 predicted proteins | sample June2016WEW_8_10_2_FD_132969 | JGI IMG/M metagenome (GOLD analysis project Ga0187855, IMG submission 132969) | Peatland microbial communities from SPRUCE experiment site at the Marcell Experimental Forest, Minnesota, USA - June2016WEW_8_10 | ecosystem: Environmental > Terrestrial > Soil >... | reverse complement strand
CACGTCCAACTGTTGCTCGTCTTTTCCGCGCATGCCTTCTTCTTATCAGGTTGTGCTGTGGAAACAAGAGAGTTTCGTGGTACTGCGTCCGCTTCACATCGAGTTTTTCCGCAACCTGCTAGGAGGCTCAGGCCCATCTTTTGGCAGTCATCATCCCCTTTTCCTCACCGGTCAACGTCAATGAACTGATATCCACAGCTTTTCCATATCGTGAACGCCCCTGCTCTATTCCCCTTCGCGCCTTCCACCGTCATAATCACTACGGGACCAGTGTGCGCCCCCAAATGACTACGACTTCTTCCGACAACTTCAAAGAGACGCTCAAGCAGCAGGCGGATATCGTCCGCATTGTCGGCGACTACGTCAAGCTGAAGAAGGCTGGGGCGCAGAATTTCTCCGGGCTGTGCCCGTTTCATGCCGAGAAGACGCCTTCGTTCTCGGTGCATGCCACGCGGCAGTTTTTTCACTGCTTTGGCTGCGGAGAGTCGGGAGACGTCTTTACCTTCATCCAGAAGGTCGAGAACATCACCTTCCCGGAAGCTGTTCGCCTGATCGCACAGAAGCTGGGCGTGCCTCTTCCGAAGATCAGCTTTTCCAGTCCGGCGGAGGCGCGCGACGCTCAGGTTCGCATGGCGCTGCTCGATGTACATGTGCGCGCGGTCGCGTTTTTCCAGGAATGTCTGCGGCGTCCCGAAGGCGCGAATGCCCGCGAGTACCTCAAAGGCCGCGGACTCGATGACGAGACCATGACTCGCTTTCGCGTCGGCTATGCGCCGGATTCCGGCTTCCTGCTGCGGGACGCGCTACGGCGCGAGTTTGATGAGGAGTTATTGCGGGAGAGTGGGCTGTTTTCTTGGAAGGAAAGCGCTCAGAAGGGCAGTTCTCAGCTCTCAGCTCTCAGCTCTCAGGAAAAGCAACTGCAGATCCCTCGCTCCGCTCGGGATGACAACAAAGCGGAATCGAGTGATCAAGGCGAGCGGGTTGCTGAGAGCCGAGAGCTGAGAGCTGAGAGCTCTTTCGCCATCTACTCCAAATTCCGCAATCGCGTGATGTTCCCGATCTGCAACGACCAGGGCAAAGTCATTGCCTTTACCGGACGCACGCTTTCTACCGATGAAAAGGCTGGGCCGAAGTATCTGAATTCTCCTGAGACTCCGATTTATTCCAAGTCGGGGGTACTGTTCAATCTGGACAACGCGAAAGAGGCGATTCGCAAGCTCGACTACTCCATCCTGGTCGAAGGGCAGATGGATTGCATCTCTGTGTATGCCGCCGGCTTTCACAATGTGATTGCTAGCTCGGGCACGGCATTCACGGAACTGCAGGCGAAATTGCTTGGGCGCTTCTCGAAGAATGTGGTGGTCAACTTCGATCCCGACACAGCCGGGGCGCGCGCCACCGAGCGCACGCTGGGGTTGCTGGTCGAAGAAGAATTCAACATAAGGGTGCTTACGCTGGAGACTGGATTCGATCCCGATCTCTTCATCCGCCGCAAAGGCAAGGACGCTTACGGCGCGGCGCTCAAGCATTCGCAGAAATATTTTGATTATCTGATCGATCGGACGCGGGCGCAGTTTCCGGGGCGGAACTCGGAGAGCAAGGTCAAGGCCGTCAACCATCTTCTTCCGCATATTCAGCGGGTGCCAAGCCGCATCGTGCGCGATGAACTGGCGCTGGAGATTTCGCAGAAGCTGGGAATTGATTCCGCGGTGCTGCGCCAGGAATTGAAGCATGCGGCCACCACTCGCTCGGCGACGCAGGTCAAGGCCACGGCTGAGGCACAAATCACCGGGGCGGAACGGGTTCTGATCCGGGCGCTGGCCTCGGCGACCGAGATGCAATCCGGCGGAACGCGGAGTTCGGCTCGCGACGGGGCGGAGGAGGAATTTGATCCGGCGCGGCAGGCGCGGTATGCATTGCAATCGGAGCAACTCTACGAGGAACTGGCCTCGCAGTCGTTGATGGAGGCCCTCCTGGAAGCCGGAGCCGAGACGGCGGACGTGATGGCGCTGCCAAGGACGGAAGAAGACCGGCGGCTGCTGGCCTCGATCCTGATGCACGAGGAGGAAGAGTTGACGCCCGAGACCGTGGAAGGCGCAGTGCGGGCTTTGCGCAGGATCTATCTGCGCCGGCGACTGGAGGGAGTGCAACTCGCGTTGCAGCGTCCGAGTCTCTCGATGGCGGAAAAACAAGCGCTTTTGCAGGAAAAGGTCCGTCTCAAGCGATCACTGATGGACCCCGGAATGGGAGAGGCGGCCAGCCAGGCGTCCTGACGGAGTCCGGCGCCTGCCTATAGTTTGGAACGAAAAGTTTGGAATGAAACCGGGAGTTTGGAACGAAACCGGGTCGAATGCCATCTAAAGAACTAGCGGAAAAAGAGTTAGGGCGGCTGACGACAATCCCGGCGTGCTATACTTCTAAGGTTTGGGCGCTTCGCGCACAACTCCGTAACGACCCCACCGCTGAACGATTGGCCGTCCGCGAACCCGGGGTCCCCAGCAAGCCCGGTTTTGGCTTGATGGCGTGGGAACCAGCGGGCGTCTTGAGGATAATCTAGCTTGGCACTTGATGACAAGTACGACGACATAAAAAAGCTGATCGACACAGGCAAAGAGAAGGGATATCTGACCTATGACCAGGTCAACGACCTGATCCCGCACGATGTGCACTCTCCTGAAGACCTGGAAGATCTGCTAACCACGATCGGGACCCAGGGAATCGATGTACTCGAAAGCTCGAAGGGGCCTTCGACCGATCTGGAAAAAAAATTCGAAGAAGTAGATGAGGCTTCCGAGGACGTCGAACTCGACCTAACCCCGGGCGCTCTGGAAAAAACCAATGACCCCGTCCGCATGTATCTGCGCGAGATGGGAACTGTTCCCCTGCTCACGCGCGAAGGCGAAGTGGAAATCGCCAAGCGGATCGAGCGTGGGCAAAACCGCGTTCTGAAGGCGCTTTCGCGCTCGCCGATTGTGATTCGTGAACTTCTCGCTTTGGGCGAGGACCTCGAGAAGGGCGTCCGCTCCATCAAGGAGCTGGTGACCTTCGACGAAGAGGAAATCACGGAAGAGATCGTCGAGAACCGCCTGAAAGAATTTCTCGCCAAGATCAACACGCTCGACAAGCTTTACAAGAAGGTGGCGCCGCTCCAGGAGAAGTTGGCGGCGGTGAACCTTAAGAAGCGTCCGCGCGACCATCGCCGTTACCGGGTCAATCTGTCGCGCGCCATCGTGCGCGTGTCGACCGCGGTGCGGCGGTTGGGCTTCACCAACAACGAACGCAAACGGCTCATTGACCGCGTGAACCGAACGGTCGACGGCATGCGCTCGCTCGACCGGCAGATCCAGAACCTGGAGAAGCGGGCCGAGGCGACGCGCAGCGAAGAACAAAAGAAGGAATACAAAAAGCAGTCGCGCGCGGTCCGTGGAGAGCTGGAAAAGCTCGAAGTGGAAGCGGGCCTGTTGTTCCAGGAGCTCAAGCGCACGCAGCGCGAGATCATCCAGGGCGACATGGACGCCGAGCACGCCAAGCGCGAGCTGATCGAAGCCAACTTGCGCCTGGTGGTCTCGATTGCGAAAAAGTACACCAATCGCGGCTTGCAATTCCTCGACCTGATTCAGGAAGGCAACATCGGCCTGATGAAAGCCGTGGACAAGTTCGAATACCGCCGCGGCTATAAATTTTCGACGTATGCCACGTGGTGGATTCGGCAGGCGATTACTCGCGCCATTGCGGATCAGGCTCGTACGATTCGCATCCCGGTGCACATGATCGAAACCATCAACAAGCTGATCCGCACGTCGCGGCAACTGGTACAGGAACTGGGACGCGAACCTACGTCGGAAGAAATCGCCAAGCGGATGGACATTCCGGTAGCGAAGGTCCGCAAAGTCTTGAAGATCGCGCAGGAGCCGATCTCCCTCGAAACCCCGATTGGCGAAGAGGAAGATTCGCACTTGGGCGATTTCATCGAAGACCGCGCGGTGGTTTCGCCGGCCGAGGCGGTGATCAACGTCAACCTAAAAGACCAGACTTCGCAGGTGCTGCGCACGCTGACACCGCGCGAAGAGAAGGTCATCAAGATGCGCTTCGGGCTGGAAGACGGGTCGGAGCACACGCTTGAGGAAGTTGGACAATCGTTCGCGGTAACTCGTGAGCGCATCCGGCAGATTGAGGCCAAGGCGCTGCGAAAACTGCGGCATCCTTCGCGCTCGCGGAAGTTGCGGGCGTTTATGGATGGAGTTAGAGACTAAGGCGGAAGTTAGAGGTCAGATTGCAGAAGTGGGGCGCGAGTAATCGCGCCCTTTTTTGTTGGGTAGCGGAGTTACTGCCGTCGAAATGGATTCCTACATTTGTCACGCAACGTCTCACCGCGCCACAGCCTGCTAGAATCGAATTACCCGCATGGAAGCCGCTCGCATCCGCAATTTTGCGATCATTGCGCATATCGATCATGGTAAATCCACGCTCGCCGACCGCCTGCTGGAGCTGACCGGGTCGCTCGCCATGCGCGAAATGCAGGAGCAGGTTCTCGACTCGATGGACCTCGAGCGCGAGCGCGGCATTACCATCAAGGCGCACGCTGTCCGCATGCTTTATCCGGCGCAGGATGGCCAGATTTACCAGCTCAACCTGATCGATACTCCGGGCCACGTGGATTTTTCCTACGAAGTCTCGCGCTCGCTGGCCGCCTGCGAGGGCGCGCTGCTGGTGGTGGACGCGTCGCAGGGCGTGGAAGCGCAGACGCTGGCCAACTCCTACCTTGCGATCAATCATGGCCTCGAAATTATTCCCGTCATCAACAAAATCGACCTGCAGAGCGCCGACGTTGAGCGCACCAAGGAGATGATCGAGGGCGCGGTCGGCCTCGATGCTTCCGATGCGTTGCTCATCAGCGCGAAAACCGGGCAGGGTGTGCCCGATGTTCTGGAGGCGATCGTGAAGCGCGTTCCGCCGCCGAAAGGAGCGCCGGAACGGCACCTTCAAGCATTGCTGTTCGATTCGTGGTTCGATCCTTATCGCGGCGTGGTGGTGCTGGCCCGCGTCTTCGAGGGGACGTTACGCAAGGGGCAAAACATTCGGCTGTGGTCGAACGGGCATGTTTTTCAGGTGGAAACTCTGGGCGTGCTCACGCCGAAACCGGTGGAGGTCGACGAACTGGTGGCGGGCGAAGTTGGCTTCATCATCGCGGGTATCAAGAACGTCGCGGACACGAAGATCGGCGACACCATCACGGACGACGACCGGCCGTCGCTGCAGGCATTGCCCGGGTTTGAAGAAATCAAGCCGATGGTTTTCGCCGGACTCTACACCGTGGACGCGCACGAACACACGCAACTGCGCGAGGCGCTGGAAAAATTGAAGCTGAACGATTCGTCATTTTTCTTCGAGCCGGAAAGTTCGGTGGCGCTCGGATTCGGCTTCCGCTGCGGTTTTTTGGGGCTGCTGCACATGGAGATCATCCAGGAGCGGCTGGAGCGCGAATACAATCTCGACCTGATCACGACCGCGCCGGGCGTGCGCTATCAGATCACCAAGACGGACGGCGAGGTGATCGAGGTGGATAATCCTTCGCGCTGGCCCGATGTGAGTGAGATCGCCAAGGTGGAAGAGCCGGTGATTCTCGCGGTGATTTTGACCAACGAGGAATATGTCGGCGGGATTCTGAAGCTGGTCGAGGAAAAGCGCGGCAAGCAGAAGAGTTTTGAATATGTCAGCTCATCGCGCGTGATGCTGCAGTACGAGTTGCCGCTGAATGAAATCGTGCTCGATTTTTACGACCGGCTGAAGTCGGTTTCGCGAGGATACGCTTCGCTGGACTATCATCTCTCGGGCAACTGGGTGTCGCCGATGGCCAAGCTCGACATCATGGTGGCAGGCGAGCCGGTCGATGCGCTGTCGACCATCATCCATCGCGACTTTGCCTACGATCGCGGACGGGCGCTGGCGGCGAAGATGAAGCAACTCATTCCGCGGCAGATGTTTGAAGTGGCGATTCAGGCGGCGATTGGCGCGAAGATCATTGCCCGCGAAACCGTGCCGGCGATCCGCAAGAACGTGATCGCCAAATGCTACGGCGGCGACATTAGCCGCAAGCGCAAGCTGCTGGAAAAGCAAAAGGAAGGCAAGAAGCGGATGAAACGCATCGGCCGAGTGGACATTCCGCAGGAAGCGTTCCTGGCGCTGCTCAAGGTAGGCGAGGATAGCGGCTGACTCACCTTCCGGAGGAGGTTGCATGTCACGAGTCAGAAACATAATCATGCTAGTCGCGTGTTGCGCTGCGGTTGCGTTCGCCCAAAATACCGCTACCCCTTCGTCGCAGGCTCCTCAAAACCAGCCTGAGCCTGCCCGGCCACAGATGGTTCGCATTTCGACCGGAGTGATGCTGGGCCGAGTCGAACACAAAACGATGCCCGTGTATCCCGGCGAAGCGATGAGTAAGGGAATTCAAGGCGACGTAATTTTCAAGGTCGAAGTCGATGAAACCGGAAAGATCACATCCAGCGCGCCGCTCGAAGGCGACCCTCTACTTGTAGCTGCCAGTAAAGATGCGCTGCGAAACTTCCGCTTTCGCCCGTACATACTCAACGGAACTCCAACCAAAGTTCAGAGTCAACTGGGATTTCACTTCTCAGTGGCAAAAACTGGCGACGGAGTGAATGGGCATGTCGAGTGCATGGCATCGATTCCTAATCGACCGTAGAACTTCGGTCAGTCGAAGGAAAGCCGTCGATCTCGACAACGGAAGCGAGCTATCGCTTTGACCCCGCCATTGTTTTTTTCGAATCGCATAGGGCCTGTTTCGAGTCGCATATAGCAAGGAGGAAAACCATCATGCCCGAAAAAGCTTCAAGAACCGCTCTGCTAGATGAAACCACGTCGGTCTCCCGGAAAACCTATCCGGCAAAAGTGTATTCAGCCCGAAGCGCAACCTCGGCGCTCGCGCCGGGCTCGATCCAGCGCCGCGCTCCGCGGCCGCAGGATATACAAATCGAGATTCTCTACTGCGGGGTTTGTCATTCGGATTTGCACCAGGCCCGCAACGAATGGGTCAGCGTCATGCCTACGGTCTATCCCTGCGTTCCGGGACACGAAATCGTTGGCCGGGTGGTGAAGGCGGGCAGCGCGGTCAAGAAGTTCAAAGAGGGCGACATTGCCGCGGTCGGCTGCATGGTGGATTCGGACCGCGTCTGTCCTAGTTGCCGCGCCGGAGAAGAGCAGTATTGCGACGGCCCGGCGACCTTCACCTACAATTCGGTAGATACGCATATTGGCGGCGTCACCTACGGTGGCTACTCGGAGAGCATCGTGGTGGACGAGGCCTTTGCTCTGCGAGTATCCAAGCAGCTCAATCTGGCGGCTACGGCTCCTCTGCTCTGCGCGGGGATCACGACCTACTCGCCGCTGCGGCACTGGAATGTGAAGAAAGGGCAGAGAGTGGGCATCGTGGGCCTGGGCGGTCTGGGCCACATGGGGCTGAAATTCGCCCATGCCTTCGGCGCCAGCGTCGTGTTGTTTACGACTTCTCCCAACAAGACGGAAGACGCGCTGCGCCTGGGCGCCGACGAAGTGGTGATTTCAAAGAATGAAGCCGAGATGCAGAAACATCTCGGGAGCTTCGATTTCATCCTGGATACAGTGTCGGCGGTGCACGACTTGAACGCCTACATCGATCTGCTGAAGAGAGACGGGACGCTCACGCTGGTGGGAGCGCCGCCCACGCCGTCGCCGGTTCTCGGCTTTGGCCTGCTGTTCAGGCGGCGGCAGCTCGCCGGCTCCGTGATTGGCGGTATTCGGGAGACGCAGGAGATGCTGGATTTCTGCGCCGAACATGGCATCACCTCCGACATCGAACTGATCCGGATCCAGCAGGTCAACGAAGCATTCGAACGTCTGCTAAAAAGCGACGTGAAGTATCGGTTTGTTATTGATATGGCATCGCTGAAGTAGACGTCGTACGAGGCCGGTAGAAAGGGCATGGCTTCCGGTGAAGCCATGCCTTTTCAAAGCCACCTAATCAGAGTCGCCCTAGCGTATTTCCGGCATGAACGAGATCGTGCTCGGGAGCCTCCTCGTAGGCATGTTCGCCGTGGATGGATTCATCGAGGCCTATCGCCTCGCTCAATTCGTCGACTTTCACGGGGGTGAAGCCATCGATGATTCGTAACATCGCGTAAGTAAACACGAAGGCCCATACCGAAGCGAAAGTCACAGCCACGACCTGTTTCAGGAGGAACGTCGGATCGCCGTAGAGCAGACCGTTCGCCCCCTCGGGATTAAATTGCTTATTGGCGAAGATTCCCAGCATGACGATGCCGAGGAAGCCGCCGACACCGTGGACTCCCCAAACGTCGAGCGCGTCATCCCAGTGCAGTTTGTTTTTCATCTCCACGGCGTAGTAGCAGACGACTCCAGAAACCAAGCCGATGATGACCGCGGTGGTGGGAGAAACATACCCGGCCGCGGGAGTTACGGTCGCCAGTCCGGCAACGGCTCCGGTGAGCAAGCCGAGGAGCTTAGGCTTTTTTTCGTTGAGCCAGGCCACAAACAGCCACGCGACAGCCGCAAACGAAGCGGCCAAATCGGTATTGAGAAATGCGGTCGCGGTGACGGAATCGACTCGCATTTCACTGCCGGCGTTAAAACCGTACCATCCAAACCAGAGCAGGCCGGTTCCCAGGGCAACCAGCGGGATGCTGTGGGGGCCGCGATCCGCGGTGTGGCGCTTCCCCACGTACAGAACGGACGCTAGCGCGGCGACGCCGGCGATGTTGTGCACCACGATGCCTCCCGCGAAGTCAAGCACGCCCCATTTCTGCAAAAAGCCTCCGCCCCAGACCATGTGCACAAACGGGAAGTAAACAAAGGTCAGCCAGGCGGTCAGAAACAGCATGTACGCCTTGAAGGTGACCCGGTTGGTGAATGCGCCCGAGATGAGTGCGGGAGTGATGATGGCGAACATCATCTGATACGCAATGAACACAAAGGCCGGAATCGTGTTATTCGGCGACGGCGTAGTGAGATCGACGCCGCGCAGAAACGCGTTGTGGAAGTTGCCGATGATCCCGTGCCAGTCGCCGCTGAAACACAGCGAATAGCCGTATAGATACCAGATCACCGTCGTCCAGCCCATGGAGACGAAGCTCTGAATCATGATGGCGAGCACGTTCTTGCGCCCGACCAGGCCGCCATAAAAAAATGCCAGACCGGGTGTCATCAGCATGACCAGGCTGGTGCATAGAATCATGAAACCTGTATTACCAGTATCGAGATGCAGCATAGAAGGTTCTCCGGGAAAAAGGATTAGAAGGCATAAGCGCTTGCGGTTCGACCATGAGGAAACGTGAAGATCAAAACTTGCGTGTACGGAAGGGCTGGAAGAGAAGAACACGCCAGCGCTCTCCGGAGCCACGCTGACTCAGACCAGGAGGACAGCCAGTCTCTCCTTTCTATAAAAGGGTATGACTTGGCGAGCACTGACGCTATGAGGCACGTCACGTTTGGTTGTGACCAGCAAACTCTAAGACCCCAGTTGTTTCCGCACTCTGGGAGGCCCTGGCGGGCAGTTTAGGCGGGTGCTGGCCGCTGGAGATGCGGTGTACCTCCTTTTGGATATATGTGCAAATCTCACTTATTGTGACGAAAGTGCTGATTTTCAAGCGTTTCCGGCGAACGCCGCCGAAAAATAGTTAACCAACTTAGAAACATAGCTTTATGAAGGTCGAGATGCTGCCGCAATATCTCGACCAACCGGTCGGTGCCGATGGATTCCGGGCTTCGTCCCTAGCATCCACAGAGTTTTCCACAGGGTAGAGTGTCTCAAGCTCGAACCGGGCCGTTAGCTCGTACCCGCTTGTCCGCAACCGGTCGTCCGTAACGTCCAGCGGTCCTTCCGGAGGCCGGTTCCGGCCTACTCGCCGGGTTCATTGTTGCCTTCGAGCATGTTCGCGAAGCGCGTGGAATTATGCAAAAACGCGAGATTAAACTTGCCGATCGGCCCGTTGCGCTGCTTAGCGATGATGATTTCGGCGCGGCCCTTGAGGTCGGGGTCGTCCCGCTTATAGATTTCTTCGCGGAAGATGAACATAACGACGTCGGCGTCCTGCTCAATCGACCCGGATTCGCGCAAATCGGAAAGCTGCGGCCGGTGGTCGCCGCCCCGGCTCTCGGGAGCGCGGCTAAGCTGCGACAGCGCGAGCACAGGCACCTGAAGTTCTTTGGCGATAGCTTTCAGTCCGCGCGAGATGGAGGAAACTTCCTGCGTGCGGTTCTCGAAGCGCTTGCTGCCGCCGGACATGAGCTGCAGGTAGTCGACGACCAGCAGGTCAAGGCGTCCTTGCGAATGTTTGAGGCGGCGGGCCTTGGCGCGCATTTCGCTCAGGGAAATGCCGGGCGAGTCGTCGATGAAGAGGAGCGCGTTCGAGAGTTCCTCCATGGCGCGGACGATTTTCTTCATGTCGTCGCCCCAGAGCGAACCGGTACGCATCTTGTGCGCGTCGACAATGGCGCGCGAGCAGAGTAGGCGTTGCAGCAGCGCCTCACCCGACATTTCCAGCGAGAAGATGCCGACCACCTTGCCGTCGTCGATGGCGGCGTTCTCGGCGATGTTCATGGCGAGCGCGGTCTTGCCCATGGAGGGCCGAGCCGCGAGAACCACCAGGTCGGACTTCTGGAGGCCGCTGGTCTTCTCATCGAGATCGGTGTAGTGCGTGGCCAGGCCGGTGATGCGCTGCCCCCGCTTGAGCAGGGCATCCACCGATCCGAACGAGTTGCGGACAATCTCCTTGATGCCAAGGAATCCTTTGCCAATGCGCTTCTCCGAGAGCTGGAAGACGGCGGCTTCGGCCTCGTTCAGAATTTCGTCGGCGGGATCGGCCTGCTCGCTGGCCTTGGCGATGGCGGTATTGGACACGTTGATCAGCCCGCGCAGAATGGCCTTGTCGCGGACGATTCTGACGTAATGCTCGATGGAAGGCCGGTCAGGAACGCCGTCCAGCAGTCCGGAAATGTAGCCCACATCGCCGACCGCTTGCAGATCTTTCTTCTGCTCCAGTTCTTCGACCAGCGTGATGATGTCAATCGGCCGCGAAGATTCGGCCAGATCCATCATGCGCGAATAGATGCGCCGGTGCGAGTCGATGGAAAAGTCTTCCGGCTTGAGATGCTCGGCAGCGTCGTTGAAGGCGTGATTATCGAGCAGGACGGCGCCCAGAATGGAGCGCTCGGCCTCAATGTTAGCCGGCAAACGACCGATGCTGGTTTCGAGAGTAGCCACAATGTTTAAGTGAGTGTGTCGCATCGTAATTTATTTCCGCCTGTGGACGTATGAGGAGCCAGCAGGAAAAGCGGTCCGAAATTAATTTTCCCGGCATCTGCTGTGCCCGTGTAGGGACGGCCGCCTCGGCCGTCCAGAAGCGAAGATCGGCTGCCCTCCGCACATGCAGTATGCCACTGGGCGAACAAAAAGCAAATATATTCTTGAGCAACCATCCAGCAGGGCCGCAGGTGGCTTATTCGCGTACCTCGCGAAAAGGGTGGGTGACGGGCAGGCGGGCAGTCATCGGCAAGATGGCGACGTTTTGCCAACTGCCGAGCGCCATCACTCTCAATCCCGATTTCTCCCGCGAGATGGACTAAGACTTTGGCTTCTACGGCGTCCGCTTGAGGACGAGATCCAGGCTCGCTCCGGCTTGCTTTATCGTGCCCGTAATCGTTGACTTGTCCGCGCTCATGGTTCCGTCATAGACAGTCAGGCTGGGGATACTTTCGAAGTGCAGAATAGATTTCTTGTAGGTGATGGCGGTGATTTGAATGCCGGAAGTGTCTTGGTCAGGGTAGTCGATCGTGCCACTCAGAGTTCCGTCCTGGCCAGCGGAGATGTGCACAACGATCCGCTTCTTAGGTTGGGCGCCTGGATCCAGAGTTCCGCTCCAATCTCCGACGATCGAACGTGTAGCCTGCGCCATCGTGAGAGCCGGCACCATGCCCAATGCGAACATCAGGGTTAATCCCGCGAAAAGCGCGAACGATGAAGCGCAAGGCTTTTTCATAGTCGAACTCCCCTCTTGCGAGATTGTCACTCCAGTCAACTATTCTCCGACTGCTGGCAAGGGGTTGTCCAGTCAATGAATGTAAAGCGCCGGTAGCACATGATAGGTCCGGATCATTTAGCAAGTGCTATGTCCGCTTTGGAGGGGCCGCCCTATTTCGACTGTTCTTTCGGCTGTTCCTTCGGAGGTGCGGAAGGTGCGATCTGAACCTGGATGGCGTGTATGTTGTCGGATTTCGCAGTGTCCACCGAGATTACTGGAAAACTGCCGTTGGCATCGCGCGCTTGAATGGTTCGCGTGGCCTGCGCTCCGGAAGCGCCCGGGCGCACCGTATCGATGGTGACAGTGGTTACTTGCAAGCCGGAGCCGGGGTCGCCAGGGGTAGCTTGCTCCACTTGCTGTTCAGTGACTTGCTGACCAGTCGAGCTCGTCTGCTGGGAGGTGATTGCGCGCTTGACCAGGTGCAGGCTGCCGTCCCCAACCGCCCCTGGGATACTGACGGAATAAGTTTCCACTGTCTTGCTCTTGTCCCCAGCGGCAGTGGCCGCTTCGTTGCTCACGGTACGAGACACTTCGCCAAGCTTGCCTTCAGAGTCGGGGAGGGAGACTCGCTCCTCGGTGCTACGGTGGTCACCGTCCTGCTGGGTGGTAACCTGCCGTATTTCGCCCACCGCCCAGTTTCCGGCGCCGTCAGGAAGCAGCGTTGTTTCTTGAGAATCAATCGTGCCATTCGCGCCTTGTTCGCGGCGCTCGTGCACCTTCACCGCCGGAGCGAGACCGCCGTTGACGTCGGGCAGCAGCACCGTGGTTTTGCTGTCCTCCACATTCGGACTGAGCTTCTTTGTCTCCTCAATCTGCCGCCGAATCACTTGGAGATCGCCGTTGGCGTTGGGATCGGAGGTTGTGCGTACTACGCTCGAGTCACCTCCGGCCAAGGTCTGCTTTTCTTCTTCGACTACCTCTACCAGTGTTCTCCCCCCATCGGCATCGTGAGCGAACGTGCGAGTGGTGGTTCGCACGGTGGCAGCGTCCACTTGCACGGTTTCCTTTTCGATGTCCTGGTAAGGCACGAAGCCTCCGTCCGAACTGCGGCGCTCGACCGATTGCTTGTCCAGGGTGCGATTGCCGCTCTGGGTGTGACTTTCGGTGGTGCGTAAGGGCTCCGCATTTTCACCATTCGACTCGGTCGTGGCCGTCCAGGACTTGTTCGCTTCGTCGCTTTGCGAAGCGGAGGTTTGCGCCCAGAGCGCGAGACTACAACAAAAATATGCCGTGATCGCGAGTAGCGCGGAAATTTTGGTGGTAGGCACGTCGATTATTCTCTCGCCGCGGACATCCAAGGTCCAGCAAAAACTCGCGCATTCCAAAAAACACGTAGGGACAGACGCCCTCGTCTGTCCAGCCGAGCGAAACTCGGCAGCCCTCCGCACCGCTAATGCATCTGTGGGCGTATGAGGAGCACCACAGGAAAACCGGCGGGTGGCCCACTCAAGCCTGGTTTTGGCTTGAGTGGGGCCGTTGACCTTTTTCATCACAAACGCGGTGTACGAGCCATCACAGACTTGCCCCCCAATCGGTGCGAAGATACCTCGACAGTGCACCATCGAGAACTGCGCCAGTCTCCAGAGACGAACGCATTTCCGGCCCCAAACTTTTCATGTGCTCTTTGACAACAAATGTCCGACAAATGGCCCCAGTCAGCACCCCCGCAAGTGCACGCCAAACAGAAAAATTCAACGCTAAGTCCTATCTTTTGAATATTTTGCCTATAACTACCGTACTATCATCAACTTAACTCATTTTGGGGTAGGGGGGGTACCCCCCCCACAATTTCTGAATAACGCGGTTCTAGATCGCCCGATGACCCGATGGCCCGATCGCCTCAGACCCGTAGCTCCACCACCGTAGCGCCACCGCCACCCTCGTTAATAGGCGGTTCAGTAACGGACTCCACATGCGGATGCTTCTGCAGATGCTGGCGCAGGGCTTTGCGCAAAATGCCCATGCCGCTGCCGTGGACGATGCGCACCCGCGTCATGCCGGCCAGAAACGCGCGGTCCACGAATTTCTCGACTTCGCTGGTGGCTTCGTCCACGGTGCGGCCGATGACGTTGATTTCGGTCGGCATGTTGCGGCCGCTGACTTCGCTTTGCAGCGAGACGCTGATCCCGCGGGCGCGCGCGGCTTCGACCGGCGAGTCGGAGACGCGCATCAGCACTTCCGCGACATCTTCGCGGGCGATGCGCATTTTCATCGAGCCGATCTCGACATCGAAGTGATTGTCGCCAATTTTCTTCTTGACGACGGCGGCGCGGCCCATCGACTTAAGCTTCACCGTGTCGCCTTCGGAGACGTGCTTCACCAGGCTGGGCTGTGCGTTCGGGTCGCCGCGATCGGCGCCGGTCGCGTGCGCGACTACGGTGGCATCGAATTGTTCGCGAAATTCGCGGCGCATTTTGGCGATGCGGCGTTCGGCGTCTTTCGATAATTTCTGCGCGGCGGCGCGGTCCTGCACGGCGTTCACGGTCTCGCGCGCGTGGTACTCGAAGTCGCGGAACAGAGCTTCGAGTTTCGCCTCCATCTCGCGAATCTTGGCCTGCTGTTCCTTGCGGCCGTCGGACGCGAGTTGCGCCTTCTCACGGTCGAGCGCCTCCTCACGGGCTTTCATGCGAGAGCGTTCGGTTTCAAGCTCGCGAAGGTCGGCGTGCAGGCGGTCGAGGAAGCGCGCCACATCTTGCGTCTGCGACCCGAGGCGCGAGCGCGCGGAAGCGATGATTGCCGGATTCAGTCCCAGCCGTTGCGCGATGTTGATTCCGGCGGATGCTCCGGGGACGCCGATCTTCAGTTCGTAAGTCGGTTGCAGCGTGGTTTCGTCGAAGCCGACCGAGGCGTTGGTCACTCCGGGCGTATTCGCGCCATAAACTTTGAGCGAAGTGTGGTGCGTCGCAATCACGATCATGCACCCGGCTTTACGAAAATGTTCGGCGATCGCAACCGCCAGCGCCGCGCCTTCTTCGGGATCGGTCGCGGAACCTAGTTCGTCGAGCAGCACCAGCGAATTTGCAGTCGCGGTGCGTGAGATGAAATCGATGTTCGTGACATGCGCCGAAAACGTCGAGAGATTCTGCTCGATCGATTGATAGTCGCCGATGTCGGCCAGAACGGAGTCGAAAACCGGCATGTCGGCGCGATCCGCGGGAACGGGAATGCCGGATTGCGCCATCAGAGCGAGCAGGCCAAGCGTTTTCAGAGAGACGGTCTTGCCGCCGGTGTTGGGGCCGGTGATCACTAACTCGCGGTGGTCGCCTTCCAGTTCGATGGTGATGGGGACGATCTTTGCGTGCTTCAGTTTCAGATTGCGCTCCAGGAGCGGATGCCTTGCGCGATGCAGAATCAGCCCGGCCCCACGCGAATCTTGCTCATCCTCGGACAACGTCACCGCTGCGCAGTTGTAGTCTTCGGCGAAGCGGGCTTTGGCGAACTGGAGCTCAAGTTCGGCCAGGACCTCCGCGGCGGCCAGGATCACGTCCGCGTTTTCTCCGATGTGGCGTGTCATCTCCAGCAGGACGCGATGAACCTCGGCTTGTTCTTCATCCAGCAGGCGGACGAGTTCGTTGTTCTGCTCGATGGTTTCGAGGGGCTCGACAAATACTGTCTGTCCGCTGGAACTGGTGCCGTGGACCACGCCCTGCACGCGGCGTTTCTGCTCGACTTTGACCGGGATCACGAAGCGCTCGCCGCGGATGGTGATCAGTTCGTCCTGCACGGTGCCGCCTTCGGCGAGTTTCCGCAGGTAGCCGCGTAGCGATTCCTGGATCTGGCGCTTCTGCTTTTCGATCTCACGGCGAATGCGGCTGAGTTCGGGCGAAGCGCGATCGTCGAGCGTGCCGTCGGGCAGAATCTTGTTATGGAACGAACGCAGGAAGCCGGTGAAATCCTGGATGCCGACGGAAAGCGCGGCCACGGCCGTCCACTCCGAGCGCATCGAGGCCGGAGGTTGACGCACGATTTCGCGCCACTCGGCGGCGCGGTCGGCTACCAGAACAACGTCGCGGATCTCGCCGGTCTCAAGAGCGGCTCCGGAAATGCGGGCTTTCTCGATCGGCTTTCTGACTTCGAGCAGGCCCGCGAATTCGAAGCGTCCGCCGGTGCGGCGATACTCGCGGATTTCCGTGGTGAGCTGGTGCTGGGTTTCAATCCATGCGTGGTCGAGCGAAGGCAGAAGCTCGGCGACGCGGCGCTGGCCCAATGGCGAAGAGGCGTAGCCGGCCAGCAGGTCGCGGAGCGTCTCGAACTCGAGCAGGCGCGAGCTGGCGTGCGTTACGGGATGGGGCACGAAGGACATGCGGTTTCATGGTACAACGCGGGGCGGGGTAGAGGTCAGAGGTTCGAGGTCAGATTGCGGAGGTAATGAGGCGGCATCAACTTCATTGCGGCTTGCCCGCAATTCTTGGTAGCGGTGCCCAAACGGCGCCACTGCCCAATTCTTCGATTCGTTCCGTTGCCGCGGTGTAGAATCTACAACGGCGGACGGCCCCGTAGCTCAATTGGATAGAGCATCAGACTTCGGATCTGAGGGTTGGGGGTTCGAGTCCCTCCGGGGTCGCCATCGACTGAAAATAAATGACTTATAAGTTTTTTCTGGTTTCCGTCCCTACTACACTCTTTGCTGTGGTCACGGCATATCGAAGGCTTGGGCATCGTGCAAATGCCGGTCGAGACGGTACTGACCACAATTGAGCCAAGAAAACCAGTGACTTCCGTCGGCTCAAGTCTCTTCGCTTGGACACCGGTATTTTCAATGTTGCGGGCGGTGAATTCAGGTGAGGATTTGAGCTCGTCCGCGCTTACCGAAGCCAGGCAACAGATGCTACATTCAACGCGATGCGTCCTGACATAGAACAAGCTGTCCAACTTCTGCGACGGGGTGACGATGCCGCTTTAGAGGAGGCCCTTACTCTACTCCAAAACACGGTGTTCTCTTTTAGCATGCGCGTTTGCGGCCAGCGTGAGGACGCCGAGGACACCATGCAAGAGGTGCTCGTAAAGTCTGTTCCGTACCTGCCTAAGTTCGAAAGCCCCAAGGCGCTCGTCGTGTGGCTTTACAAGGTTGCAAAAAACCGGTGCCTGATGAGCCGCCGCAGAGGCAAGTTCGCTCCGAAACAGGAGCTGTCTCTTGAAGAACTCATGCCCGATCGCAGGGAACTGGAGAAACTGAGTGCCGAGGGCAGCGTCAATCCGGAAATGTTCGCAATCCGAAGTGAAGAGGCGGGACGATTGCGCGAGGCGATTCAGAGACTGCCGTCGCAGTATCGCATAGTCCTGGTGTTGCGAGATATGGAAGGACTCACGGACGAAGAGGTTGCGGAGATCACGGGCCTGCGCTCGGGAACAATTCGCGTGCGTCTGCACCGGGCGAGGCTGTTTGTTCGCAAGGAATTGATGAAGACACGGCAGCCGCGCCTCGGCCGGAAGATCGAATCTGTCGCTTCGCGGGCTGCGGCCACGGAGAAATCCAGACCTCCTCGTTGTAAGGCGATGTTTGCGGAACTTTCGAACTATTTGGACGAGCAACTCGACGATTCCTTGTGCGACGAACTGGAGAAGCACCTGGACGGTTGTGGTCCCTGCCAGGCCTTTCTTGCCAGCTTGGAAGCAACGATAAACGATTGTCGCCGGTTGCCGAGTCAAGCCCCGAATCGCGCTACGGCGAGCAAGCTGCGAAAGGAACTGTTGCAGCAGTATGAGAGCGCCTTATCCAACACGACCGGGTAGGAATGGAACAAGTTCCTATTGCTCTGATGCGCCGAAGTTTCATTTCGCCCGCAGGAAGGCTACGATTTCCCCTTCAAGGACCGAGATGTCGGTAGCACCAATGTGTTTGGAATTGATGCGGCCATCGCGGCCTATAAGGAAAGCGATCGGCAATCCGAGAACTCCTCCGTAAAGCTCGCCAGTCGAGGCGTTGCCCATCACTACTGGATAGTTCATTCTGAAATGCTGATAGAAGTCGCGGACCGGTTCCGGGCCATCGTCCATGGAAACGCCGACAATCTGCAGGCCCTGATCTCGATACTTGTTCTGCAATTCCACAAAATGCGGGATTTCTTCCCGGCAGGGATCGCACCAGGTTGCCCAGAAGTCCAGCAGAACCACCTTGCCCCGATAGTCCGAAAGACGCAGTTGCTGTCCACTCAACTGAGGAAGGGAGAAGTCGGGAGCCAGAGGGTGCTCGGCGATGGTGGCGCCGATGCCAGTCCGCCCGTGATGATGGGCGACAAGATAGAGTCCAGCGACGATGACGATCGCCGCGATACCCGTCAGAATTCTGTTTCTTAGCGTTGAGCGCAGAGACTACTCTCCCTTGGCAACTGGATAGCCCTTATTCACCCAATCTGCGCCAAAATTGTCAGCGATATAGAGCACCTTGACGTTGGTGAAGCCCATCGCATGCAGCGCATCGTCGGCCGGCTTGACGTTTGGACAACGGCTCCAGGGGCAACAACCGCAGTAGATCACGATGAACTTCTTTCGTGGTAGAGATTGAACGCGCGTTCGCAGTTGCTGGAGGCCGATCTCGCTGGAACCAGGACCGATGTACTCAGAACCAGGAATATGCGCCTGCTCGTAAAGAACGTGGGAGCCAACCTGGATCATCAGCGGCTTTTCGCCATTAGGGGACTGGAGGATTTTGACGAGCTCTTCCGGGTTGATCAGCTGCGAACTGGATAAGGATGTTGCCTGATAAGCCGGAAACACCGCCACGGTCGGACCCAAAAGAGTTTGCGTACTCGCACGAAAGGCCCAAGCTGATGCTGCCATGCTTGCCGCAGTCCCCGCCAGAACAATGATGATTGCTAGTTTCGCCGAACCTTTCATTTGAGGCTCCTCCGGTATTATCAGCGGTTGATTGCCTGACCTGCAAGGCATTATCAGTTCTTTGGGAAGTGGATCAGATTGAGATGAGCCCGAGGCGAATGAGAGCGAGAGAAGAGATCGCTACAATTGCCCAAAGCAAGATTCCCTGCAGTAGAGGACGCACGCCCACTTGTTTCAATGTTGATTTTGAAATCCCTGTGCCGATCAGATAAAGCGTAACCGTTAGCCCGGTTTTTCCCAGTGTGCTGAGTTTGGGATACAGCGAGCCGAGTAAGGGCAAATACGTACCGGCAACAGCGGCCAGGCAGAAGAGCAGGATAAACCACGGCCACTTGATCCGGGACTTGCTCTTTTTCAAGATTGCCACGGCGAACGCCACAGGAACGATCCACAGCGCCCTAGCCAGCTTGATCGTGGTCCCGATCATTAACGCTTGGGAGCCATACTTTGCGGTCGCGCCAACGACCGAACTCGTGTCGTGGATGGCGAGGGCGGACCACAATCCGAACTGAGATTGTGTGAGGTGAAGAGCCTATCCGACGACTGGGAAGAGAAACAGGGCAACCGAATTCAGCACGAACACAGTTCCGAGCGAGACGGCCATCGCTTCTTCTCCGGCGTTCACGACGGGCCCAACGGCGGCAATCGCGCTTCCGCCGCAGATGGCGGTACCCGTGCTGATCAGGAGCGATGGTATGTGTTGCACCTTGAACAAGTATCCAATTCCGAGACCGAGGAGCATCGCGAAGCTTATGCTGACCGCAGTGTATGCAAACCCGGACCTTCCCGCGCGTACTACCTCGTGCAGGTTCATTCCGAAGCCCATCCCAACAATGGATGCTTGCAAGAGGAATGCGGACAGCTTCTTAGCGTCGAGGTGATATGGGTGGACGAACGACATACCGTAGATCAGTCCGGCCAGCAGTGCCAAAGGAGTCGAAATGAGGCCACTGGCAGCGACAACAAGACCGACGAAAAAGATGTTCTTGGTATTCATGGAGAAATCAGTCTCCCATTACGACGACTTGAGCCATCGAGTGACCTCCGGCGTCCGAACACGAACAGACGACGCAAAACGAGCCTGCTTCTGAGCAATAAATGCATCTGCGGCAATTTTGTTACAGAGATTTGTTCCGTCTGGAAACTGGGAAGCGAATATTTCCTGTAACAAACCCGGGCGTCTTGCATTTATTCGAGTGGTTCTCAAGGAGAAGGTGTAGGAGGCAGCCATGATCAGCGCCAAAGTTGAGCTAAATCAGCCACTTAGAACAGGGCGTCAGTTCGTGTCCCAGACCGGCAGCGGCCATCATCTGCTGCTGGACGATGCGGCCGGAGGCACCGGCCCCAAGCCGATCGAGCTGGTTGCCGCAGGGCTGGCTGGATGCACGGCTTTCGATGTCATCACGGTTCTGCGGCAGAAGTATCACCAGAAAGTTACCGGCTATGAGGTCAGGGTCGAAGCCGATCAAGCGGACCGTCCGCCGCAGGTGTTTACAGCCGTGCGGATTCACCATGTGGTCACCGGGATTGGAATCGACGTGGCCGCGCTAGAGGAAGCGATTCGCCTCTCGGAAGAGAAGTATTGCTCCGTAGGGGCCATGGTGCAGAAGACGGCGAGCTTTCACACCACATACGAGATCGTTGAGGAAAAGACCGAGTGGATGAAACCGGTCGAGCCTGCCGGGGTTCAGAGTTGAGAACTCGCTTGAGGTTCATTACGGCGGCCATCGCGACGGCATGGTTCTTGCAAGCGGCCCTGGCCCAACCACCGGCTGAGTCCTCGCCGCTTACTCTGCAGCAGGCTGTCAACATTGCGCTGGAGAAGAACCCGCTGCGCAAGGCGGCGCTCGCCGACACGAGAGTAGCATTCGCAGACGTTCGCGAAGCGCGGTCCGTCCTTATGCCCCGGCTAATGTTCTCCGAGACAGCGACCCGCGGGAACGATCCGGTTTACGTGTTTGGCAGCGAACTGCGGCAGCAGCGCTTCACGAATGCTGACTTCGCGTTGAATCGGTTGAACACGCCCACGCCCATCGGAAACTTCAGTACGCGACTTGGCGGAACCTGGAATCTGTTTGACTCCTTTGCCAGTTGGCACGGCGTGAATCGGGCAAAGCAGATGAACGACGCGGCTGGGCATCAACTGGCGCGCACCGAGCAGGAGGTTGTCTTCCGAGTGGTCGATTCCTACTACGCGGTGTTGCTGGCGACGAAGCAACTGGAAGTCGCCGAGCAAGCGGTGAAAACGTCGCAAGCCATCATGGATCGCAGCCAGGCGAGGTTCGACAGCGGGTTGGTGGTGGAGTCCGACCTGCTCACCGCGAAGGTGCGCATGGCAGCGCGGAAGCAGGAACTCATTCGGGCAAGAAACAATCTGGATCTCGCGCGCGCCCAGTTGAGCACCGCGATGGGCGTACCGGTGGACTCCGTGTTTCAACCGGCTGAAGCCTTGGCGGAGCACACGCTTCCTGTCCCTGTTCTCCAGGAGATCGAAAAGCAGGCGCTCGCGAATCGACCGGACTTGAAGCGAATTCAATCCGAAGAAGCCGCCCAGCAGCAGAGCGTTGCCATGGCGAAGTCATCGTTCGGCCCGCGAGTGAACGCCTTCGCTGGTTGGGAGATGGACAACCCGACCTTTGTAGCGGGTGGCGGCGGCAACAACTGGCTGGGTGGGATCGAAGTGCAGTTCGACATCTTCCAGGGTGGCGCAAAACGAGCAGAGCTTTCACGTCAACGTGCCCTGCAGGAGAGAGTGACAGCCATGAGGCAGGCGGCCGGCGACGGAGTTCGCCTTGAGGTCCGCCGTGCTTATTACGACCTAGACTCCGCTCGGCAAGAAACAGAGGTTGCGCGGGCTGCCATCGCCCAGGCACAGGATAGTCTGCTTATCAACCAGAACCGATACGACGGCGGGCTGACCACCATTACCGACCTGCTGAGCGCCGAAGAAGCGACGCGACGCAGCCAGACTGATTATTGGGAAGCTGTATACCGCTTTCATACCAGCTACGCCAACCTGGAGTTGGCGAGCGGGACTCTGAACCCTCAATCTCCTGTGGTGACGCCATGATCCGCAACAACCTCATTTTTTCACGACTCATTCCTCTGGCCGTGGTTCTCCTGGCCATCGTTCTGTCTGGTGGCCTCAGCGGTTGCTCCAGTTCCAATGACCGGCAGCTGACGCCCACGGCGCCAGAAACCATACGCAATCTCGCCGTCCAGCCGGTACAGCGGGCTGATGTACCCGATTTGCTGGAATCGGCAGGAACAGTACGCGCGCTGGAAACCACACAGCTGGCAAGCCAAATGATGGGGAACATTGTGGAGCTCCGCGCACATGAAGGAGATCGCGTACAGCGCGGGCAAGTGCTAGCGGTAATCGACGATGCACAACCTCGGGCTGCCGTCGAGCGCGCCATATCGGCCGTGAGCGCTGCCGAACAGGAAGTAGCCGCGTCGGATTCCGACCTCACTCTCGCCCAATCGACACTCAACCGGTACCAGAATCTCTATAACAAGAAGTCGGTGAGCCCACAGGAATTCGACGAAGTGAAGGCTCGCTACCAGGCCGCGCTGGCGCATCGCGACATGACGCGTGCCGGGCAGGCGCAGGCCAAGGCGGCATTGGCCCAGGCGCGCACATCGTTCTCGTACACGCGCGTTCTTGCGCCCTTCGATGGAGTCATCACCGAGAAGAAAGCCGATCCTGGCACGTTGGCCAGTCCTGGCCTTCCGATCTTCACAGTCGAGGGTCTGGGACGCTATCGGTTAGAAGCTGCGGTCAATGAAAACGACCTGCGGTACGTCCGGATGGGCGAGCAGGCGCCGGTTGTAGTGGACGCATTGGATAGCACAGAGCTGAGAGGAAAAGTCGTGCAAATCGTACCTGCCGCGGACCCAGGCAGCCGCAGTTTCCTGGTGAAGATCGAACTGCCTGCGGACGTGCGGCTGCGTTCGGGTCTGTTCGGGCGAGCGCAGTTTTCCCGCGGTGAGCGGTCGTCATTGTCGATTCCACAAAGCGCGGTGGTGGGGCGCGGCCAATTGCAGGGTGTCTACGTTCTGGACCTGAATAGGATTGCAGGCTTGCGCTACGTCACGCTGGGGAAGAAATCCGGAACCCAGGTCGAAGTGCTCGCGGGTCTTCAAGAAGGCGAGCGCCTCGTGACGAAACCCGGCGAACTCGACTTGAATGGCAAGCGCATCGAGGCCCAGTGATGACAGGCGAAGACTTCAAATCATCAAGCCCGAGTGCCCATGGTCTAGGCGTGGCGGGACGCATCGCCCACACGTTCATCGACTCGAAGCTGACGCCGCTGGTGATCGTCGCGGCATTGCTTTTGGGTGCTTTCAGCATCCTTGAGACTCCACGAGAGGAAGAGCCGCAGATCGTTGTCCCCATGCTTGACGTGTTCGTGCAGATGCCGGGCGCATCGCCGGAAGAAATCTCGCAACGCGTCAGTCTTCCGATGGAGAAGCTGCTGCGTGAGGTTCCGGGTGTCGAATATGTCTACTCCATCAGCCAACCGGGCATGAGCATGCTGATCGTGCGCTTCTACGTTGGCTCGAAGGAAGAGGACGCCATCGTACAGACGTACAACAAGCTCTACTCCAACTTCGACCGAATCCCGCCGGGTGTTTCACAGCCGATCATCAAGGTCCGCTCGATCAACGACGTTCCCATCATGGCGCTCACGTTATGGGGCAAGAACTATGACTCTTATCACTTGAGACGCATCGCGGGCGAACTGGAGAACTACCTCAAACAGCTTGACGATGTTTCTGAAACCACGATGATCGGGGGACAACCACGTCAGATACGGGTGGTCTTGGATACAGAACGGCTGGCTGCATATGGCCTCACGCCAGCAGTTGTCGCAGGGCAACTCCAGAGCGCGAATACCCGCGCCGATGTGGGCAGCTTCGCCCGTGACAACCACGAGTTCAAGGTCGAGGCTGGCAAATTCTTCACGCGTCCAGAAGATTTACAGCAAGTCGTAGTCGGAGTCCACTCTGGCCGTCCGGTCTACTTGCGCGATGTCGTGGAGAAGTTGGAAGACGGCCCCGCTGAGCCGGACAGCTATGTCATGTTCGCGAATGCCCGTGGTGGTACGGACCAGACGGTCGGCGCGGAGTATCCAGCAGTTACGGTCACGCTTGCCAAGCGCAAAGGCACGAACGCCACGATCATCTCCGAACGTGTTCTGGAGAAGGTCAACTCGCTGCGCGGGTATGTTCTATCTAATGACTTAAACGTCACGGTCACGCGTAACTATGGCGAGACCGCGAAAGACAAGTCCAATGAACTACTGAAACACCTGCTGATCGCGACGCTGTCGGTCACCCTGTTGATTGCTTTGGCGCTGGGTTGGCGAGAATCTGGGGTCGTGCTGTTGGCCGTACCTGTCACGCTGGCCCTCACCTTGGCCGTCTTTTACCTCTATGGTTACACACTCAACCGTGTCACCCTGTTTGCGCTGATTTTCTCCATCGGCATTCTGGTGGACGACGCCATCGTGGTGGTGGAGAACATCGTGCGGCATTTCCGATTACCGGGAAGCCGCGGGCGTCCTCTGGCAGAGGTGGCGGTTGAGGCAGTGGATGAGGTGGGCAATCCCACGATTCTTGCCACATTCGCCGTCATCGGCGCCATCCTGCCCATGGCCTTTGTCCGTGGCTTGATGGGGCCCTACATGCGCCCGATTCCGGTGGGAGCTTCGGCAGCCATGCTGTTTTCCTTGATGGTGGCTTTCGTCGTCTCGCCCTGGGCAGCGCTGAGGCTGCTGCGTAATTACGCAGGTGAGGGCGGTCACGATAAGCACGAGGTCGAAGGCTGGACGACGCGTCTGTACCGTCGCGTGATGAACCCGCTGATCCTGGGCGCCCGTCGCCGCTGGATGTTTCTAGGCGGAGTGGTGGTGCTGTTGCTGGCGGCGGTTGCGTTCGTGCCGTTGAAGTGGGTGCGAGTGAAGATGCTCCCCTTCGACAACAAGAGCGAGTTCCAGGTCATCGTTGACATGCCGGACGGAACTCCGCTGGAGCAGACGACCCGCGTTGCGCAGGCACTCGGCGCTTATCTTGGCCAGCAGCCCGAAATCACGAATTATCAGATTTACGCCGGCACGTCCGGCCCCTATAACTTCAACGGGCTGGTGCGGCATTACTTCTTGCGCCATCAGCCCAACCAAGCTGACATCCAGGTAAATCTGCTCTCTCGCCACGACCGCAAAGCTCAGAGCCATGAAATTGCGCGACGGTTGCGTCCGGAGCTGGACAGGATCGCTCTTCCGTTCGGAGCACGTATCAAAGTTGCGGAAGTTCCACCTGGGCCACCCGTGCTCCAGACGTTGGTCGCGGAAGTCTACGGGCCAGACTACAAAAGCCAAATCGAATTGGCGGCGCAGATCAAGAAAATCTTCCAGCAGACAGCGGGAGTGGTCGATGTGGACTGGTACGTTGAGGACCCACAAACCAAGTACGACCTGAAAGTGGACCTCGATAAGGCCGCACTGCACGGAATTTCGCCCGCCGACGTCACGCGCACGCTGCAGGTGGGACTGACTGGCGCGAACGCCGGGCTCTTGCACGATCCGAACTCACGCGAGGACGTGCCAATCGAAGTGCGCCTGGCGCGGTCCGATCGCTCGGGAATCGAAAATCTAGACGGCCTAAAGCTGCCCACTCTATCCGGGGGACAGATTGCGTTGCAAGAAGTCACTAGCCTCCAACAGACCACGATCGACCCGAGTGTCTATCGCAAGAACCTGCAACCGGTGGTTTACGTGACCGGGGACGTGGCGGGCGCGGAAGAGAGTCCCGTTTACGCCATCATGAAGATGAGCGAGGCCATCGACCAGATCAAGTTGCCCAATGGTTATGCGGTCAAGCAGTACAAGGGCACGACCATGCCCGATCGCACCGACCGTTTGTCCATGAAGTGGGATGGTGAGTGGCACATCACGGTAGAAGTGTTCCGTGATATGGGACTGGCGTTCGCCGCTGTGCTGGTGCTGATCTATGTGCTAGTCGTCGGCTGGTTCCGATCTTTCATAACGCCTCTGGTCATCATGGCGCCGATTCCGCTGACGCTCGTTGGCATTCTGCCTGCGCATGCGTTAATGGGTGCGTTCTTTACAGCTACCTCGATGATTGGCTTCATCGCGGGTGCCGGCATCATCGTTCGGAATTCCATTATCCTCGTCGATTTCATTGAACTTCGCCGTTCGCAAGGAATGAAGTTAGAGGATGCAGTCGTCGATGCGGGCGCGGTGCGATTCCGCCCCATGCTGTTGACCGCGGCGGCTGTAGTTGTCGGTGCGAGCGTGATCCTGTTCGACCCGATCTTCCAGGGCCTGGCGCTGTCGCTGATGGCGGGCGAAGTGGCCTCGACTGTGCTCTCGCGCATGGCTGTCCCAGTGCTGTATTACCTGAGCCAGCGCGGTCACAACTCGAAGCCATCGCCGGTCGGACCCTTGGCAACGGCCTCAGAGTAAGGATTTCAAAAAAGGAAGGTGACACTATGACAATTGAACGCTACTTGAGACTGATCGCCGGGGCTTTCATCCTGGTTTCGCTGGCACTTGGACACTGGGCGAGCCCGTATTGGTATCTTTTCACCGCCTTTGTGGGCCTGAACCTGCTTCAGTCAGCATTCACCAACTGGTGCCCGATGATGACGTTCTTGCGTAAACTGGGAATGGGCGAATAGCCGAGAGGGAAAATGCCTGATTGGGTGTGGATAGGTGCGTTTCTTGTTGCTTACGTGGTTCTGACGCAGTGGCTTCTACCTAAGCTGGGTGTTCCCACCTGAAGGAGTCCTCGCGTCGGGTCTCGACGCAAGAATATTCAAGCTCAAGGGGCCCCGAGCCCGGAAAACCATGACGACCATTGTGCAAGTTGAATATCGTCCCACCTCCTGTCAGCTCGTGAGGATATTCTTCAACTACTAGGACATCCAGTCGTTTCCGTTCTAGGGTCGCGGGCCGCGCGAAATCTTGACCTCTCGAATGCATTAGTCGGAGTCGTAGTGATCGGGCACATGTGGGTAAGAATGGTGAGTCAGGCGCTGGCAGGAATTGCGTAAATTTAGCCCTCCGCCTAATATCCTTACAGAGCGAACTTGCCCGATTCGAGCAGACGAACATGACTTCCTAAGACAAAATGCCGCGTACCTGTGGTGTACTAAACATTCGGGTATTCGGCGTTTTCTTCGTTTCTAGCCGCGATAGTTTTCAGTAAGTTGCGCAGAATCAGTGCCAGTGCGGCAACGGGGTTCGACTCCCTCCGGGGTCGCCATTGGAAAAGCCGGTTGCGATAGCTGCGAAAATTCCTCTAGGCGGTCGGTCCAGATCGTCCCCGGCGTCTGAACTCTGGTTACTTGCTTGGCCTCTCTGTTTCGCGGTGCAATAGCATTTGAGGAAGCGAATTATGGGACGTGTTTTTGGATTTGTGGGCACGATCGCTACCATGGCGATCGCTATGTACATCTACTCTCTGCAGGTCAAGACCCTGACTCCGGGCGCGGGGAGCGGCAATCCTGAGGAATTTGCCACCATCACGGGCGTGAAGACCGATCTGATCGGCATCGCCAATGCCGAGCGGGGCTACCTGGCGACACAAGGGAAGTACGCTTCGCTGGATGAGCTGGTTTCCGGCAACTACATCAACATCAAGGGCGAGCGCCCTCCGTACATTTACGATATCGAGACCACTTCCAGCAGCTTTCGTGCGACTGCCACTCGCACCACGAAAGGCGCTCCGGCACAGCTCTGGATTACCGAGACCATGCAGGTTCAAGCTTCGGAGTGAAATTTGTTTTTTTACCCGCGATCCAGAACGGCTGCGCGCCCGGCGGGTCAGGGCCTTTTCCAGTCAGGGCTTTTTCCAGTCCGTCAAGGACATTAGTTCGTCCATGATTTCCTGCAATCTTTGGAGTCGCCGTTCCTGATCGGAAGCTCCGATCGTCTTTTTGCCACCTTGCAGGTAGAGGCGGTTCGCGGCACTGATTTCCGCGATTTCTTCTCGCAACTTGGCAACGCGCTCTTTGACGGACTGCGGCATGAGGATCGGCTAGAGCATTTTACAACTTTTTAGAGTTGTTTTTAGACGCTGTTGACAGGGCCATTTGTACGAAGCGCAAGGCCACCGGGTGCTATGATTAGCAGGCTCACCTTCTGTTCGCAGCGGGATGAGCCCGTAGCCGCCGAAATTCGATGCGCATTCGACGACGCCTCCTCATTCCCCTTATCGTTTTGCTGATTGCGGCCGTGGTGGCGTTGATCGTGGTCCTGCGCATGCACGCTCCGCCGGAAGCGGCCCGTCTGCTCCCGGGCGCCGACGGTTTCCTCTACATCAATCTGAAATGGATTCGGACATTCAACGCCACCGGCCAACTGCCGCCGGTTTCCCGCGAGCCCGAATACCAGAAGTTTGTCGAGGAGACGGGCTTTCAGTTCGAGCGCGATCTGGACCAAGCCGCCTTCGCCATCCACTATCCGCAGAGTTGGGGGAACGGGATCGCCGGATCGGCTTCGGAACCGCGCTTCTCAGAGGTTTTCGTCGGCAAGATCGATTTCGGCCGGCTGACGGCGTACCTCAGGAAGCTGTCTTCTTCCATCGACGACTACCGCGGTTTTGAGATCTACAACATCCCCCTCGAAGGCCGCACGGTTCGCGTCGTCATTCTTTCGTATGACAGCGTCGCGGTTTCGAATCATCCGAACCCCGGCGTGATTCGCGGCATGCTCGACCGCTCCCGCAAACTGGCGTCGCCTTTTGGCGGACCCTGGTTGCTGCGAAAGTTCTACGGGAAGGTTCCTCTGGCCAGCCTGTGTTTTGCGATTTTGCGGGTGCAGCCCGGCGAAATGAGTTCGCTGGGCGGACTGGGCAGCTGGAGCCTCCTGTTTTCGAAGCCGGCGGTCGCGGTAATTTCTGCGCGATATCTCCGGGCCCTTCGCTTGCGAGCCGAGGCGTTCACCGACAGTGAGAAAGACGCGCAGGCCATCACCGAAAAAACCGCCGCCTTTCTCAGCATCTTTCACGCCGCCGAAAGCAGCGTAGGCACACAGGGTACGGATGCGGATGTCAAGACATTCTTCGACAGCCTTAAAGTCGAACAGTCCGGAGATCGCGCCATTCTCACCGCCACCGTCCCGCCCGGCTTCATCATGAAGGTTCTGAAGGAAGCTCCGCCCGCCGCGACGCCGCCCACGGAAACGCCCGCGCCGAATCGGCCGCAAAAGCCTGGGGCGCAATGACGGCAATCCGGCGACCGCAAGTAATGGAGGAAGGCGGAAATGCTGTAACAATTCCACTCTCCGCTGCATCTTCATACGTGAGGCGTGATTCTCCCTCGGTCGTTACAATCGGGTCGCTACAATAGAGACATATGACGAGTTTGCCTTTACCGCTGGCCGCTTTCGTCGCAGGATTGATCTCGTTCCTGTCGCCCTGCGTGCTTCCGCTCGTCCCCGGATACGTTTCCCTGATCTCGGGAGTGGGGGTCGAGCAGTTGAAGGTGCAAGAAGGGCAGCTCTTTCGCAAGGTGATGCTCAATTCGGCCGCCTTCATCATCGGCTTCAGCATCGTCTTCATCACGTTGGGCGCGATCTCGACCGAAGTCGGCCAGATCCTTGCACAGTACAAATCGCTGCTTGCCCGAATTGCCGGTGCGGTTATCATTCTCTTCGGTCTTCACCTGACCGGCATCTTGCAGATCAAGGCTCTACTAGCCGACACGCGACTGCATGGCCTCAAAGGCAGTTCTTCCGCGTGGGGCGCTTTTGTCATTGGATTTGCTTTCGCTTTTGGATGGACACCGTGCGTCGGTCCGATTCTCGCAGTCGTGCTCGGATTCGCCGCCGCTCAGGACACCGTCTGGAAAGGCATCTTTCTTCTGGCCATTTACTCGGCCGGACTGGCTGTGCCTTTCCTGCTGACTTCGCTTGGCATCGAACGCTTTCTTAAGTTCTACAACCGCTTCAAATTCCACATGCACGCCGTGGAAGTAGCGAGCGGAGGCTTGCTGATCGTATTGGGCATCCTGCTGGTGATGGGCCGTTTCGCGCTCATCTCCGGCTATTTCTCGTTTTTGAATCGCTTTGCGCTGTAGGAAGCGGTCCTGATTTTTCGTAGAGACGGGGCTTGCCCCGTCTCCCGCCGCCGCGGAGTGAGAAGGGGCGAGCCCCGTTTCTACACGCAAGTTTTTTGGCGCAACGCACTTCAGTAGCCAAGTGAAATTCGAGGTTATCAGTGAAAAGAAATCCTCTGATTCTGTTCTTCATCGCCGCCGTTGTCGCGGCGATGCTATTCGCCGGGGTTCGCATCGCTCGTAACAACCGCACGAACGGTTCCGCTAATGGACAACTCATCGGCAATGTGGCGCCTGACTTCATACTGCAGACGCTCGATGGCAAGAACCTCAAGCTCTCCGACCTTCGCGGCAAAGCCGTAATGCTCAATTTCTGGGCGACCTATTGCGGGCCCTGCAAGATCGAGATGCCGTGGTTTGTTGAACTGCAAGAGGAATACGGCCCGCAAGGATTCCAGATCGTCGGCGTAGCCAATGACGACGCCAGCACCGAAGACATCGCCAAATTCGCCAAGGAAATGGGCATCAATTACCCCATCCTGATCGGCAAAGACTCGGTCAGTGATAGCTACAAGGTCAGTGTGCTGCCGACCACGTTTTTTCTGGATCGCGACGGCAAGCTCATCGCCCGCGAATTCGGCTTGGTGAGCCGCAGCGTGTTCGTGGAGCACATCAAGAAGGCCATGAGCCAGGGCCAGACGGTACAGGCTCAGAAGTAACTACGAACTGTACCTAGATCTGGGGTACCCTTGAGCTGGGTTAATTAATGAGAGTTTTTCTCGCGAGCGCGCTCCTCCTGTTCACCGCGTGGGCTTGGGCGCAGGACGACTTCGGCCCGCAAGGTCCGGCCGTAAAGATGGCGCCCGCTCCGGTCTTGACCGCCGTACAGGGCAAACCCTCCACCATATCGCTTCAGTTCCGCGTCTCTGGCGGATACCACATCAATTCCAACCAACCGAAGTCGGAGTTCCTGATTCCGACCGTGCTCAAGGTCGAAGCCACAACCGACATTGTCATCGGCAAAACCACTTACCCGGAAGGCCAGGATATGAGTTTCGCCTTCGCTCCCGACGAAAAGCTCAATGTCTACACCGGAGATTTCAAAATCGATGTGCTGGTGCGTCCTCTGCACTCGGTGCAACCCGGCAAATACGTCGTCCGCGGAAAGTTAAAATACCAGGCCTGCGATAACGCAGCCTGCTATCCACCAAAACAGTTACCGGTCAGCTTTGATGTGAAGATCGCAAAGGCTCCGCCAGCACCCACCAAGAACCCCGCCCAAAGTCCGCACGCGCACTAGCGGAGGGGCGGGCGTCGCGCCCGTCCGCAGACGAAAATTTCCGTTTGAAGTTATCAGCTTGAAGTCATCGGGCAGGCGGGCCAACTCGGCGCGGAATGCGAAGAACGAATCCAGTAGGGCCGGCGTCGCCAGTGCCGAACACGAGCGATGTTCCGGCGGTTTCGAGCACACGCCTGGCGATCGCCAGCTTCACCCTGCGCAAAGATGAGATTGACGTTGTTGTTGTTCTCGCCCGATCGCGCGGCGGCGGCGGGCTGGTTGCACTCCTTTCCGTTTCACGCAAATTCGGCTCTCGAAAATTCGGCTCGCGAAAGCGGCGTTCGTCTTCGACCCGCAGCACCGTCCCGGCCGGGCCCTCCCCCAGCAGAAGCGTCACTTTACCGCCCGCCGGTTGCGCTTCGATCGTCGTCCCAATCAGATACTGCAAAGCCAGCCGCAGCCGCGAATCCGGCACCGGCAATGTGGCCGTACAGGCGCCCGCCAGGCGCAACTGGATGCCGCGCACGGCCGCGATTGAGGATAATTCTTCGATCACGCTCCTCAGGGCAGGTTCCAGCGAGACCGGGCAAATTTCGGGGCCCGGATGCTCGGCGTCCAGATACTCCCGCATCAACTGGATCATGCCAATAACTTTTTCCGTCTGTTGCAGAGCTACCGCAACACTCGCCTGCTGCTGCTCCGCGACTTGCTCGATCGAGAGGTCGAGCGGGAGTTGCAGCGAAAGTTCGAGCGAACAACGCAAACCGGTGAGCGGCTGGCTCAGCGAGTGCAGCAATTCGCCGAGCACGTCCGGGCCTTGCGGCACTCTCGGGAACGAATGCGAGTTCGTGCTCATGCCGATGCCCCGTCAGGACTCATCTGATAACCCACCCCGCGAACGGTGTGAATCAAAGATGGCGAGAAGCCGTCGTCCACCTTACGCCGCAGATAGTTGATGTAAACATCCACCACGTTGGTCGTGGAATCAAAGGTCAGGTTCCAGACGTGTTCGATGATCATCGCCCGCGTCAGCCGGCGCCCGGCATTGCGCATCAGGTATTCGAGCAGCGCGAATTCCTTGGTCGTCAATTCGATGTGACGCCCGGCGCGCTCCACTTTGCGTTCCACGCGATCCAAACACAGATCGCGGACGGTGAGCACCGATTCCGATGGCAGGTGGCTGCGCCGCAACAACGCCCGGGCGCGGGCCGACAGTTCGAGATAAGAAAAAGGCTTGACCAGATAATCGTCGGCGCCGGAATCGAGGCACTGCACGCGGTCTTCGACCCGGCTGCGGGCGGTGAGAATCATCACCGGCAAGTTCGCCTTACGCTGCCGCAAACTTTTCAGAACCGACAACCCGTCAACCCCCGGCAGGTTCAGGTCAAGCACCACCAGATCGTAGTCAAACTCCATGGCCATCGAACGGCCTTGGTTACCCTCGTGGGCAACATCCACCGCATGATGTTCCGCTTCCAGCCCTTTCCGGATAAAGCTGGCAAGTGCCGCATCGTCTTCTACAATAAGGATTCTCATGAGCGTCTTCTAAGTCGGCTAACTCTCAACCGATTCTTATTCTCGACGCACTTGCCCCTGGACACAAGATAACCAGCCCGTACAAATGGACGTACTTGGGGAGGGAAAGAGGGAATTGAATTTCTTGTGTCGGGACGGGGTTTTGCCCCGTCCAAGCGGGGCCTAGCCCCGCTTCCACACAAACCTATGCGCCTAGCGCCGACCGAATCGCCCCGACGACCGATTCCGCGACACGATCCATCTGCTCCTTCGACTCCGCTTCAGTCATCACCCGCGCCAGCGCTTCGGTGCCGGAATAACGCACGACCACCCGGCCATTGCCGCCGAGTTCCCGTTCCGCGGCTGCAATCGCCGCTTGCACCGCCGGAATCTCCGCGAAGGGAATCTTTTTTCGGACCCGCACGTTCCGGATCGTCTGCGGAAACACCTTGAGATCGCTCACCAGATCGGCCAGCGGCTTGCCCGTACGAACCATGATCTCCAGCACCCGCAGCGCGGTCAGCAGCCCATCGCCCGTGGTCGCGTCTCCATCGCGAAACAGTATGTGGCCCGACTGTTCGCCGCCGAGCGTAGCTCCCACGCGCTGCATTTCTTCGAGCACGTACTTATCGCCGACATTGGCGCGCAGCACCCGAATGCCAGATCGCTTGAGTGCCAACTCCAAGCCCATATTCGACATGGTCGTCGCCACCACGGTGGCATTGGCGAGCGCGCCGCGCGACTGCATATCACGCGCCGTCACGAGCAGAACCGCATCCCCGTTTGCCACGCGCCCATGGGCATCGCAAAAGAGGGCACGGTCGGCATCACCATCAAAAGTAACGCCCACATCGTAACGTCCGTGATTTTCAATAGAACTCTCATAGACATAGCGCGCCAGCGTTTCCGGATGCAGCGCCCCGCAATTCTCGTTGATGTTCTGTCCGTCCGGCGCGGAGTGCAGAAAGGTCGTGTTGATTCTGAGCGCCCGGAACAATTCCGGAGCTTCCGCTGTCGCCGCGCCATTAGCGCAATCGACGGCTACGCGCAGCCGGCTCAAGTCCGACGAGACACTGCTTGCGAGCCAGCTAATGTAAGCCTGGCGGAGGCTTTCCTCTCCGGGCAGGCTCGAAATTTCCGGAGTGGAATCCGGCGGCGGAAGCGCGTCCGCCTGGAGGAGCGCGAAAATCTCTTTTTCAATCGCCAGTTCGCGCGCGTCCGGCAGTTTGTAGCCATTGCCGGAGAAAATTTTGATCCCGTTATCGGTCCAGGGATTGTGCGAAGCCGAAATCACGGCCCCGGCATCGAACCCCTGCGAGCGCGCCAGGAAGGCGACGCCCGGTGTGGTAATCACGCCCGCGCTGCGGGTTGCCACGCCCACCGACGCTAGCCCTTGGAGAAATCGGTCCGCAATCCATTGGCTGGAGACGCGCGTGTCCTGTCCAATGACCAGCCTCGCCTGCGCATTCGTGCGCACCAGATCATGCCCCAGCGCCCGCCCAATCCAATAAACACCGTCGCGCGTCAGCGGGAACTCCTCCGCCACACCGCGAATCCCGTCTGTACCGAAGAGTTGTCTGGTTTGCGTCATGAATCAGTCGTTTGTCTTCAGTCGTTCGTCGTTCGCATGGCATCGTCCATTCAAAAGTCGCGAACGACTATCGACCGACGACTGTGTCACTTTTTCTCGTCTCCCGAACGTTCCATGATAACCGTCACACGAATTGGGGTGGGGTGCACAACCTGGATCAGGGGATCGGAGACATAGGCCTGCGTGACAGAAGAATATCGCGTCATGGTTCCGGTCGCTTCTACCGGATCCGTGGTGGCCGCCTCCACCGCGTCGACGCGGCGACGAGGTCCGGTGATCACGACATTTGGCGGGTCGGCGATCACTTGCGCCACTCTCATGCCGCTCGCAAAATTTCCAGTCACACGCGGTCGAACCTCGACGACGCGGGTCTCGCGATCATCGAAAGAGAGGTGAAACTGGCCCGGAATGATCTGCACCACTTCCAGATCCTGCGGCACATGAACATGCCGGGCGGTCAAATCAAAGGTTCGCTCCCCCGGACGGACGCTGGCCAAATCAATCTCCGCACGCACATCCGCAGGCTGCAGGCGATGAATCACCCGCTCGGGCCCGCGCACCCGGATCTGCGCTTCAGTGAAGCTGGCGGAATCGACCTCTAGATTGTCCGGGAGATTGTGGAACTCGATGGGAACCCTTATTTCGACCTCGGCGATGGGATCGCGCGCCACCACCAGCCACAGGCCGATGGCGAGCAGCAGGGAAACCAGCTTGAGTGCGATATTGTGACCGAATAGGCGCTGCACAAATGCCGGCATCGTCAGTCGTCCCTTCCGGCATCGTGCTTGCGGGAGAGTTGCGAACTGGGAGGCTCCTCTTCGATAAAGCTTTCCTCCACCGGACTGGGCAGCGTAGGCGTGGGAGCGTAGCGGCGCAGCAGAGCGCTCAACCTTTCCCGCAAACGCTCCACCGTCAACTCGCGTTCAATGCTTCCCGCGACCGCCATGCTGATCGTGCCCGTCTCTTCGGAGATGATGACGGCGACCGCGTCGGTTTCTTCCGTGATCCCGATCCCGGCGCGATGACGCGTCCCCAGTTGGATCGAGAGCACAGGGTTCATGGACAGCGGCAGGAAACAAGCCGCGGCCGCAATGCGGTCGCGCTGCACGATCACGGCGCCGTCATGCAAGGGAGCGCTGGGACGAAACACCGTGGCCAACAAGTCGTAGGACAGCCTGGCATCGAGCGCCACGCCGCTTTCGATGTAGGTGCGAAGTCCAATCTCACGCTCGATCACAATCAGCGCGCCCGTCTGATTCTGCGAAAAAAGATTGGCGGCCAAAACAATGTCGTCGTAAACGTCGGCCACCGAACGCGAAGCCCGCATCAGCGAAATGCGGCTCCCGAGGTTAGCCAGTGCGTGCCGGATCTCCGATTGGAAGACGACGATCAGCGCGAAAACGACATAGGGCAGCAGTGTGCTGAGCAGCCAGTTCAGCGTCCGCAATTCCCCCAGCCGCGCGAAATAGAAGGCCAGCCCAAGCGCAGCCACCCCGACCAGCATCGGCGCCGCCCGCGTGCCCCGCACCAGTGAAAGAAACTGGTAGATCAGGATCGCGACCAGCACGATGTCCAGGATCGATATAAGCGAGATCCCCGAGATGTGCGACCAGAGCAGCGACGGCGTCACTGCGCCCTCACGTCGGAATTTGAATTGGTCTTCATTCTAATGCAGCCCCGGCCGATTACGGTTTGCTGGACCACGATTCGCTGCGCTCGGCCGCGGTCACCCGGGCACGAACTCTTCCCCGAGCCAGGCGCGCCGACACCTCGTCCCCAGCTTTGAGCCGCAACGCATCTTTCACCAGGCGTCCTTTCGCATCGAACACCAAAGCGTATCCGCGATTCAGAATCGCCACCGGCGAAAGTGCCTCCAGGCTCGCGGTCCGGCGATCCAGCGCCCCACGGCTCCCCAGCAACCGCGTGTGCGTGGCGGCGGCCAAGTTCGCAACTAGACTCTCCAGACTCTGCCGCACCGCGGCCAGACGGCGCCGTGCGTCATAGCGACGGACCGCCGCAGCAGCGCTTTCCGAACGCCGATGGCATCGCTCCAGAAGTTGCCGCTCCGCTTTTTCCAAGCGGAAACGCTGTTCATCCAGCTTCTGCTGCCGCCGGTGGATACCGTCCATCATGCGCGCAAACGCTCCGTGCTGTGCCCGCTCGGTCAGTTCCTGGCGCGCCATCAGCAGGCGGTAGCGCAACGCGCGCTCCAGCCGCCGGGACAAATCCTCCGCCTGGGCTTCGATCTCCTGCCGCGACCGGATCACGAGTTCCGCGGCCGCTGAGGGCGTAGGCGCCCGCAGATCGGCGACGAAATCAATGATCGTGAAGTCCGTCTCGTGCCCAATCGCCGAGATCACTGGAATCTTCGAATCCGCGACCTCCCGCGCCAGGCCCTCATGATTGAACGCGGCCAGGTCCTCGGCCGAGCCACCGCCGCGCGCAATAATGATGACCTCGACCGCGCGGCTGTGACGGTGCTCTTGCTGAAAGTGTCGCAGACCGGCCATCACCTCGCCCGGCGCCGCGTCTCCCTGCACCTGCGCCGGATAGATCAGCACATTCGCCGAGTGATGCCTGCGCGCCAGAATGTTCAAGATGTCCCCCAGCGCCGCCCCCTGCGGTGAAGTGATAATGCCAATTCTTTGCGGCAGCGGCGGGATCGGCTTCTTTCGCGACGCCTCGAACAATCCCTCCGCCTGCAATCGCGCCTTCAATTGCTCGAACGCCAACTGCAGAGCGCCCGCGCCCTGCGGCTCCATGAATTCAGCCGAGATTTGCAGCTCCCCGCGATCTTCATAAACAGTGATGCGCCCGCGAACCGTGACGTGCAATCCGTTCTCCGGCCGAAAGCGCAGCAGCTTCGCCGATGAACGGAACATGACCACGCGAATCTGCGCGCTTTCTTCCTTGAGCGTGAAATACAAATGCCCGGAATCGGGAATGCGGAGGTTCGAAATTTCGCCTTCCACCCAGCAATCCGAATACTCGCGCTCGATGTGCGCCCGCACCGCCGAGACCAGCGCCCGCACCGTCCAGATGCGTCGCTCCGGAGGACGAAACTGAAACCCGAGTTGGTCCGCCGTGCCCATGAAGTGTCAGCCAGAAAGTTCCAGTTGTGAAGCTTCAGTGTACCTTGTGGCATAAATCTATATTGTCATCCTGAGCGAAGCGAAGGACCTATGTATTTGGCGGCGGAATGCATGGGTGTCCTTCGCTGCGCTCAGGATGACAAGGTGGACGCATTCTTCAAATTTGCGGGACACCCCGTTACCGCTTCATGCGTCCAATCAGAAAGAGAACAATAGAAAGCACGACACTAAGCAGAATGCAACTCGCAAGCGGAAAATAGAAAGTCGTGTTCTTGCCGCGATACAGGATGTCGCCTGGCATCCGTCCAAGCGGCAAGCCTGTCCGCCCCAGCAGTATGACGATGCCCCCGATCACCACCAGGGCTACGCCAAGCATTACCAGCATCCGCCCGAGCTCCACCATACTTCAAGTTTAACGCGGCGGATTGCCATCCTACGTCGGGGTAGTTGGGTAAAGATTCATCACATTTTCTGTGTGAGCGTCCTCACTGAAACAAAACGTGTTTGCAGCGAAACTGGTGGTCGCCCATGATCGCACCAAATATTGGTCCTCCCCATATATTGAAGGCCGGCGAGCCGAGAAACGCACTACTTATCTACAAAGGAGTGACATCACGATGAAACGTATGCCCACAATGCCCTCTCTGTTAAGGACAACCAACCAAACAACCGAATCCACCAGTGAGCTTCAAGAGCAGATTCGTCGTCGTGCCTACGAACTGTACGAACAACGAGGGAGAAACGACGGGTATGAACTCAATGATTGGCTGCAGGCAGAGTCGGAGATGGCTCGACGGACGTCGAATACAATCGCCGCATAGAACCCAACATCCGGGTGGGGCTTACCGCGGAACCGCTCCACCCGCAATTTGCCAGCATGCGGTCGAAGGCGTTGACGGGATGCTGTGTCCGTTATTGCGGCTGGTCCCAGCCTCGCATACGCGGCCACCATCGATTTACATTCCGGCAATACTCCTCGTAGGCTGCGCCGAATTTTCCGCGCAGAGTTGGCTCCTCATAAAGGACCACAAACAGATGTACGCCGAGGGCAACGGCTACCACGGCAGCAATCGCTGCGGGGTTGGCGTGTCCGAACACAACCCACAGCCCGATCCAGCCCATGGCGAAGCCCACGTACATCGGGTTCCGCACGCGGCGGTAGAAACCCACCACTACCAATCGCTGCGGCGGAGCGATCGGGGCAGGTGTGCCGTGTCCTGTCCACCCGAAGTCCCAGACGCAGCGCAGGGCAACCGCGAATCCCAGCACCGACGGAAGCGCAGCCAGCCATCGCCAATGTGCGGCGCCCGCCATTTCCACGCGGAAACCGAGCCACTGCGGCAGCAGCCAGAACCACAAGGCGAGGAACGCTCCACCTACTGCCAGCGAGGCTACGGCCGCTGGCCATCGAACCCCGTGCGAGACCGGTGGAACTCTCCCAGGCTGTCCATCCGTCATAGGTCCTCCTGTTGAACTTACTGTCTCACTAGTCTGCGATTCCTGGTACTTGATTGAAGAATCCGATCAGGTATTTGCAGGACCAGGTAATAGAGGATCAGCATGGCGGGAAGCACCAGCGCCAGGTGCGCATAGTGCAGTGTCCAATGAGTTAGGGACTATAAGGGGGACACGGATGGGAGCTCTCAGTTCTGGTTTCCGCCGCCGTGGGTTTGGCGGCAGAGCCTGCAATATGTCGGCGGCTCGGTGTTGTCTACGTGGTGCCGCACCGGTTTGAATGTCTTGATATAAGCAAACATCCCGGCGATATCTTCATCGGTCATCCCGCGGTAGGTGTGCGACGGCATGATCTGGTTGAGCTGCCGCGCCCCGACGTACCCCGTGCGAATGGCCCGCGTAAACATCGCCTCGTCGTAGTAAGCAATCCCCGAGGGGTCGGGAGTGATGTTGGCGCTGGCCACGCGGCCCCACGGTCCTTCGAGAATGAACCCGCCGCCGAAGTCCATGCCCGGCAGTGGCTGCCCATGTGCGTCCTGTGGCGTGTGGCAATCCGCGCATCCGGCGATGGTGACCAGATATTTCCCGCGCTTTTCGGGAGTGGAAAGGTCGGGATCCGGCACCGGCGCGTCCAGCGGCTCGGGCACGTTGCGGATCAGGTATTTCACCGGGAAAATCAGCTCCGTCGTCGGCCACTGCTTGCCCACCGGCGGCAGCGACCGCAGGTAGACGACGATCGACGCCAGGTCTTCGTCGGACAGGGCCCGGAAATCCGGGTACGGCATGAACGGAAACAGCGCCCGGCCTTCGTGGCCGACGCCCTCGCGAATGGCCCGCGCCAGTTGGTCGTCGCTCCAGTTGCCCACGCCCGTTTCCGGATCAGGAGTGATATTCGGCGAGTAGACCTTTCCGGGAAAGCCCTTGAGGATGTTCATGTCCTGGCCCGCCCCGAGCGAGTTCGGCAGAACGGGCGCATCGTGCGCTGTCCAATCGTGCTCGGCATGGCAATCCATGCAGTCGTTTACGTTCCGGACGAGGTACTCACCCCGCGCCAGGCGCGCCGGCGTGCTCCCGAACTTTCGCGCCGTGAGCGCCCGCGCCCGCGGCCCGATAAACGGCCTCCAACCGATGGTGAACGTGATTCCCACCGCCAAAACGACCGCCAGCGCGACGAACGCCCACCCCAGAATTTTCCCGAGTCCTTTCATCTACTCCGAATTTCCTCCTTGATCTCGAAAACGGCAATATGGTACCCCATCTCGCCCGTTCGCGACGTGAAACGATTTTTTATCGGAGTACCCCTGGCGGTCTGGCCATTTGCACCGCCACGGCCGGAATCTATACCTAATTCTCGGCCGGCGGAGCGTCTACCGGAGCGTTGCCCAAGATACCCTCCAGCGTCGGCGTTTGCAAGAGGAGGGGATGCTCGCAGCAGTTGGCACGAAGGTAGCGTGGCATTACTTAGCCCGCCCTATCGCACTCAGTTGAGGGGGGGTGCCCAACTCTGTTTGGTTGGGCACCCTTCATAGTCAGGAAGACGCTTGGGAAGACGGTCAGGAGCGACGCGAAGGCCTGGCCGTCCGCTCTTCTCGCTACATTCGGAAACGTGCGCCGACCGTAAGGACAGGGCACGTCGCCTCGCAGGCCACCTTATAAGCGATGCCTGCGCCCAGGTGTTTGGTGAAAGCCGCCGACCGTTTTACTCCCAGCACGATCATGTCGACCGACTGCGCAGCGATTCTTACGATCATTTCAGCGGGGGAACCAAATTGCACCATGTACTCAGGCTCATGCCAAAGCGTTGTTCCGTAGGGAACCAGGTCGCGGAGTTGCTTCTCCGTGGAAGCAACCACCTCTTTCGGGTCGACCACGGGCATAACTCCGGGCTGTGGTTCTGGTAGGACGACACCAGGTTCGGGCGCCACATGCAGGAGGGTCAGGCGAGCCCGATTCTCCTCTGCCAGGGATAGGGCGTAGGGCAGACCGTGCACCGACTCTGGCCCGAAGTCGGTGGCATACAGAATGTGCCGCAGTTTGCCATCGATCTCCCAGCGGGTCGCATGCGGACCCACCGTGAGCACGGGGCACTCGGCATTGCGAAAGACCTCTTCTGCCACCGATCCCATCAGCACTTTCCCGAGTCCCTTGTGGCCGTGGGTGCCAATGACGATGAGGTCAATATGATGCTTCCAGACCACACCGTGGAGCACTTTCTCAACTTCGCCCTCCTCGATCAGTTCCTTGTGGCGAACTCCCCGGAACGACTGGGAGCCCACCAAGGCGGTTAGTTGTTGTTGGGCCAACAACCTGGTTTGCTCGGGATCGGGCTGCGGCGTTTCGACAAAGGGCATATGCGGGAGCACATTCACCACGTACACCTCAGCATCGTAGCGGTGAGCCAGGTTGAGGGTATAGGACAGAGCCAATTGCGCGGATGCACTGAAGTCCGTCGCGAACAGGATGTTTTGCAGTTTAACGCGGGTTGGAGCAGTTACAGTTGGCATGACAACCTCCTTCTGAAGCCGGAGGCACAGTGCCGGCAAGAATTCTGTCAGACGCCGCCGTCTCCGGCTTCGATATTGCCTGCAGGCACCGGGAGTGGGCATGCTCCTGCTGCCCGAGGTCGGGGAGAAACATTACGTGACACCTCGGTGTGACTGCGGAGGGTCACTCTGCCAGTTCCTCTTCCAGTTCGTGCGTGACCGCGGAATTGAATTCCGACACTGAAGTGTGGGGCGTGACATACTCCATGTCGCACGCTGTGCAGCGCACGCCCGTGTCGAAAATTTCCCAGGTCTGGTTGCCGCAGCTGCAGGTATATAGATCAGCCATAAAATGCCTCCTCCAGAAAGGTGACACCCTTCACCACCACCAGAGCCGACCAACGACACGTGAACGGCCTGCGATGCCGCCTACACGAGCACGGCGATGCGCTTCCATTCTGCTGATGGTGGACGACGGGCAAACGGTTGAGGGCCTTGAGCGCCATGCCTCTCCTTTCGAGGTGGAACTCACAAATAGGCTGATGGGGGGCCATAGAACGTCGCGGCCAAATGCAGGAGTTTCTTTTCGCCGCTGCAGCATTCAGGCGGACAGTGTCTTCTCGCTGCTCGCTTACCAGAAATTATACTCATTCCCAATTCCGATGCGGTGATACTTGTCACTGCGCGCTGTGAGAATTGAGATCGCGATTGGAACAACCATTGCCGGTCGGCCGATGAGGCGGGAGTTGCAGCGAAAGTTTCTTCAACGGCCAATCCTTAATTAGTAGCAATAAATTATGCGCAGCTACCAATTTGCGCTAGACACCCGCAAAAAGCGGATAATAAATGTAGAGGGATGGTGTTGAAGTCTCGTTGCCTACCGTCTGCCGACCGTTACTTTGGCAGAGGTAGCGTGTGCCTGCCAGACCAGGGCAACCAGCGCGTCGTCGAAGGAGCCCCGAAATGAAATTCGAGAAGATCCGATTCCAATTCACTCATCAAGAGCGGGTCGCGCGCCTCACCCTGGCGGCGCCGAAGGCGAACATCCTGGATCTTTCCATGATCCGCGAACTCGATTCCGCACTCTCTCTCTGTGCCGGGCACGAGCTGAACGCCATAGTTATTGCCGCCGACGGTCCCCACTTCAGCTTTGGCGCCAGCGTTGTGGAGCACCTGCCCGATCAGATTGCCGGAACCCTGCGTGCGCTGAACACCCTTCTGCGGCGGATCGCTGAAGCCCCCGCGCCGGTGATCGCCGCCGTCCGCGGCCAGTGCCTGGGTGGAGGCTTCGAACTCGTGCTCGCCTGCGACCTGATTCTTGCCGATAAGACCGCGCAGTTTGCTTCTCCTGAAATCAAGTTGGCGGTATTCGCTCCGGCGGCTTCCGTCTTGCTGCCGATTCGGGTCGGGCTAGCTGTCGCCTCCCGGCTGTTGCTGACCGGCGCCGCGCTGTCTGCCGAAGAGGCGGCTCGCTGCGGGCTGGTCGCCAGATGCGCCGACGATCTCGACGCCGCACTCGATGGATGGCTGGAATCCGATTTTCTTCCCCGTTCTCCATCGGCGCTGAAATACGCCTGCCAATCCGCTCGCCGCCCCTTGCTTCGAGCCCTCGACGAGGAGCTTCCGCAAATAGAAGCGTTATATCTGAATGACCTCATGGCCACTCCAGACCCCGTTGAAGGCATCCGTGCATTTCTCGAGAAACGTGCACCGCAGTTCGCCCGTTCACCCATAATGACGACTGTAATCACGACTGGGACGAAGTGACCCAGTCGGCTGACATTCGCAGCCAGCCCTGACCGGACAGGGAATCTGTCTGCTACCACACCCTTGTGCGCTGGGTCACAGCGCGCCTGTTGTCTAGAATTGCAAAATGGGGGGCTACGGAGGGCAAGACCATGCAAGGCAACGAGAAAGTCATTAAGGAATTGAACGCGGCTCTAAGCGCAGAATTGACGGCGATTGTGCAGTACATGACGCAATCCGAGATGTGCCAGAACTGGGGCTACAAACGGCTGGGCGAGCGCACGAAAGCGCGGGCCATGGAGGAGATGCACCACGCGGAAGGCCTCATTGAGCGCATTATCTTCTTGGACAGCATACCCACTGTGGATGTCGGACTGAAGCCTCAACTCGGCAGCAACGTGCAGCAGCAAATGGAAATTAACCTGAAGGACGAGCTGGATGCGGTGCGCCAATACAACCAATCCGTGCAGGTCTGCGCCGAGGTCAAGGACGACGGCACCAGGGCCCAGTTCGAGCGCATGATTAAGGATGAGGAGCGGCACGTGGACTATTTGGAGGCGCAACTCCATTCCATCAAGGAAATGGGCATTGCCAACTATCTCGCGCAGCACTTGCATGGTGAGAAATAGCCCATACAATTCCTGTCGTCAGAGCGCGGCTTGACGTTGGTCGTGAGGAGGTTCGCGACGAGCTTGCCTATGCGATCACCCACGGGTTCGAATTCGCATCGGCGTGCTCGTAATATTTCCTTGACCTGAGAATAGGCCGCTTGTCACCATAGACCAACCAAAGGTCATAAGAGCGAGCACCCAACTCGCCGCTACAATATAGTGAACTAGAGGATTTCGATGAAATTTGGCGTAATTATTTTCCCCGGATCGAATTGCGATCACGATGCTTTCTGGACGGCTGAACAGGTGGTGAAACAGAAGGCGACGTTCCTCTGGCACGACTCCGACGACCTGCAAAATTGTGATGTGGTCATTGTGCCGGGAGGGTTCGCCTACGGCGACTATCTGCGCACCGGGGCGATTGCGAAGTTCTCTCCAGTGATGGAATCCGTCCGCAAGTTCGCCGCCGGGGGCGGACTGGTCCTCGGCATCTGTAACGGCTTCCAGATTTTGTGTGAGTCGGGGTTGCTGCCCGGAGCGCTGATGCGCAACATCGGCTTGAAATACGTGTGTAAGCCGGTGCAGGTGAGAGTCGAAAACAACGACACGCCGTTTACCAACACATGCCGCATAGGCGAAGTGCTGACCATCCCCATTGGCCACATGGAAGGCAATTATTTTTGCGATGAGACCACACTCGCGGAACTGAAGCGCGACCATCGCATCGTCTTCCGCTACTCGAACCCGCAAGGCGAAATCACACCGGAAGCGAATCCCAACGGGTCGCTCGACAATATCGCCGGAATCTGCAGCCCGGGACGCAATGTGCTCGGCATGATGCCCCATCCCGAACGCGCCGCCGAACCCGAACTGGGCGGCACCGATGGATACAAGATCTTCGAGTCGCTCGTCGGAGCCCTGGCGATCAAGTAGACCTAACATCCAACCTAATTGTGCCAACCTTGCTTCTGATCACCGCGTCCTCACCCGAAATTCAGAAGGTACGGCGTTCCCGCGTCCTGAACTTTCAGCAGATCACCATGCCGTATCTTGCGGCCTTTGCACCATCGCACTGGACTGTGGTCCATATCGATGAGGTAGTGAAGCCGGTCGATTTCGGTGTGCAAGCGGACCTTGTGGCGATTACCTTCCACACCCCGAGCGCGCCACACGTTTATGGCATGGCAGACCGGTTCCGGCAGCGTGGAATTCCGGTCGTGTTGGGCGGACCGCATGTCACGCTAATGCCAGAGGAAGCACAGGCGCACGCGGACGTAATCTTCGTCGGTGAGGCTGAATCGCATTGGCCGCAATTCTTTCGCGACTTTGACGCCAGGCGCCATAGCCACAAGTACTGTTCCACGGAACCCCCGATTTTGGAACATGCCCCGATGTCGCGGAAGGACCTGTTTCACCGACGCGATCATACGGGTGGAGTTCTGTTTGCCACGCGCGGCTGCCCGTACCGTTGCGATTTCTGCACCCTCGCCGTCATGTATCGGGGCCGCGTGCGCCAGCGGCCCGTGAACGCGGTCGCAGAGGAGTACGGCTCTTTCCCTGGCAAGGTGATCATCCTGTGGGATGACAACATCGCGAGCGACATGGAGCATGCCAAGACGCTGTTCCGGGCTCTTGCTCCTCATCGCAAGTGGTGGAGCAGCCAAGCCAGCATCCATGCTGCCCAGGACGACGAGTTCCTGGAGTTGGCCGCAAGCAGCGGCTGCAAGCAACTGTTCGTCGGGCTGGAGTCAATCTCGCAAAACAGCGTGAATGAAGTGCAGAAGGGCTTCAACCGCGTGTCGGAATACGGTCGCGCGATCGAGCGGATCCATTCTCATGGCATAGCGGTGCAGGCGGGTATCGTCTTCGGTTTCGATAACGACGCGCCAGCGATCTTCGGCGAAACGGTGGACTTCCTCGAGGCGGCAGGAGTACAGAATGCGACGTTCAACATCCTTACTCCCTTTCCAGGAACTCGGCTCTACCAACGTCTGGAAGCAGAGGGCCGGATTCTGACGCGTGACTGGAGTAAGTACAATGGCCGCGCTGACGTGGTCTTCCGGCCCAAACAGATGAGTCCAGAGCAGCTTTTAGCCGGATACGAGTATGCGGACAGGCGCTTCTACTCATGGAGCAGCGTTTGCAGGCGCTTGTCACGCTCTCCCGTCGGGCTGTCATGGGCTTTGCCCTTGAACTTGGCGTATATGGTGGCGAAGGGATGAGAACAGTAGTCAGTTATGGAAAAACCTGAGACCGGTTTCAGTAGGCCCAGCGCAGCAGCGTCGCACCCACCGTAAATCCCGCACCCACCGAGGCCAGCAGCACCAAGCTTCCTTTCTTGAGTTTGCCTTCCTGGCGCGCGGTTTCCATGGCCAGGGGAATTGTTCCTGCGGTCGTGTTTCCATACTGCTCGATGTTGATGATCACGGCTTCGGGACGCATATTCAGACGTTCGGCAGTCGCGGTGATGATGCGCTTGTTCGCCTGATGCGGAATGAAGGCGTCGATATCGCTGCCTTTGATGTGGTTGCGTTCCAGAATCTCTTCGCAGAGCGACGCCATCTTGCGCACCGCAAACTTGAAGACCGCAGCCCCGTCCTGATGAACAACGTGCATCTTCTTGTCGACGGTTTCGTGCGTCGAGGGATTCAGGCTTCCGCCACCGGGCATGTACAGCGCGCACCCACCCGATCCATCCACTTCGTGCAGAAAGTCAATGAGCCCGACGGACTCGTCTTCCGTGGGTTCGAGCAGGACCGCGCCCGCTCCGTCGCCGAAAATAACGCAGGTCGCGCGGTCGGTGTAGTCGATGATCGACGACATCACGTCCGCGCCGATCACCAGCACTTTCTTTTGGGAACCGGTAGCGACGAACTGCGCTCCGGCTTGCAGGGCGTAAACAAACGCCGAACAGGCAGCCGAGACATCGAATCCCCAGACATTTTTCGCGCCCAGCTTGTGTTGCACGAGACAAGCGGTCGAGGGAAAGAACATGTCGGGCGTAACCGTTCCCACGATGATCGCGTCGAGATCGGAAGGCTCGATGCCGCGCTCAGCCAGCGCTTTCTTCGCCGCCTCAACCGCCAGGTCGCTGGACGCAACCCCTTTGTCCACCAGATGACGCTCGCGGATGCCGACGCGCTCCATGATCCACTGGTCGTTGGTGTCGACAAGTTTTTCCAGGTCGGCGTTGGTGAGCAGGCGAGGCGGAACGTAGGTGCCGAGAGCGCTGATCTTAACGCGCTGAAGCTGGCTCAATGAGGTCTCCTGAGATGCAGAGTCAAATATAAAGTGCGATACGAAGTGAATTGATTATTTTGAACGATGAAGACGAGAACGGCAAGGTCTCAGGTGTTAGGTCTTAGGTCTTAGGAAACCGCGGCGGTGAAATGAAATTGATCTTGCTTTTCCCAAGACCTGAGACCTAACACCTGAGACCTATTTCAGCCGCTCCGCCAACATGCCGAACAGCGGCAATTCGAAACGCTCGCCCTCCCATGCCTTGATCGAAAGAACGACCCACAAGAACAACATGGCCAGCGAAGCCAGAATTCCGAACAGAAGAAGAAGCATGGCTGCCGCGACATTCGAAAGAAAAAGCGCGACGATGGTCAAAACGAAAAAGACTCCCCAGAGCAAAACGCTTTGCCAGGCGTGAAAGCGGACAAAGCGGTTGCTGCGATATGCCGGCAGAAACAAGATCACCGCGGCCGGGGCAAAGGTGAGATAAGCGACAGTTGCGACCGCCCGTTCCGCGGGAGGAAGCGGTGTCATCGACCATCCGCAACCGGGACAAAATTCCGAGTTCGCGGGCATCACGGTTCCGCAATGGGGACACTTCACCAGAGCTTGTGCCGGATTCGTTCCTGGACTAGACAATTCGGCGTCCATTCGTTTTCTTTCGGCATTCTTCGCAAACACCATAAATCTGGAAAGTGTGGCGGGTGGTAACGTAACGGTGCTTGCGTCCGATCTCGCGCTCGATTTCTCCGACTTTTTCCGAGAAAAATTCGACCGAGGCGCCGCACTCGGTACACACCATGTGGTGATGGCTGCGGCGGTTGTACTGGTGTTCGTAACGCGCAATGCCGTCGTGAAAGGCGACTTCGCTGGCCAGGCCACAACCCGCCAGAAGCTTCAGCGTCCGGTAGACGGTGGTGAAGCCGATGCGCGGATCGGTCTTCTTGACCAGTCGATGCAACTCGTCGATCGAAAGGTGTTCGCGAGTTTCGAGGAAGGTCCGCAGAATCGCGTTGCGCTGTGCCGTTTGCTTGAGCCCAACGCGTTTGAGATGCTGCAGGAATATTCCTTCGGCCTCGCGGATGTTCTCGCGCGAGATGGTCGGCTGATCGTCGATTCGCTTCTGCAGCATGTTGGGCGGCGCGGACACACACGATGATAATGCACGCCGAGGGTTCCAACATGATACTGGGCGGAGTGCGGGTGCGCCAACTCGACTTCCCCTTATGCTTCTGCTCTCCGGGTTACTCATATCGACCAGGTTATTTATTCCTTCCCCTGCCTGCTCACCTGGGAGGT
>Ga0187855_10000257_pt1 | contig 49633 bp, 44 predicted proteins | sample June2016WEW_8_10_2_FD_132969 | JGI IMG/M metagenome (GOLD analysis project Ga0187855, IMG submission 132969) | Peatland microbial communities from SPRUCE experiment site at the Marcell Experimental Forest, Minnesota, USA - June2016WEW_8_10 | ecosystem: Environmental > Terrestrial > Soil >... | reverse complement strand
TCGACGATGCGCTGCGCGTCGATCGGGAAGGCGAACGAGAGATAGCCGGGGTTGGCGCTGAACAAGGCCGCGGAGAGCAGATCGCCGAGCGCCAGCCCGAGCAGCGAGGCGAGGACGCCAAGCACGAGCGCATCAAACAGCAGCACCTCGACGATCATCCGGCGGGAGTAGCCGTCCAGGCGCAGGTCTTCGACGAGGTTGCGGCGCTGGGAGGCCGTGAACATCAGCGCGTTGAGAGCGAACAGAAAGCCCACCAATGCGCCGATCACCGAAAATAGCTGCGCCGACTGGTTGCTCGGCGCGGCGGCTTGGTTGAAGAGCGCGGTGGTGAAGTCGGCGGGCTGCACGTTCAAGCGCCCCGCGGCGAGACGCTCGAGCCCGGCGTGTACCACGCGTTCGCCGCCGTCACGGGGCTGCACAAGGATGCCCGTCAGGCGGCCGGGCATTCCGGCCAGCTTCTGGGCGTAGGCGAGCGGCGCAAATACGATGCGGCTGTGTGTGAGCGCGCCCAGGCCGCCTTCGAAGAGCACGGCGCCGATGAACACCTGGGCAGCGTGGCCACCGATCTCGAGCTCCCCTGTTTCAAGCGAAGCCAGGCCAACTGAGTCGGCGAGCTCGACCGGCAGCGCGAGTGCCCGCTGGTGATTGAGCTGGGCAGCACTGAAGCGGCGCAGCAGCGGCCCGCCGAGATGTGCGTAGCGTGCGTCGGTGCTGAGCAGTTCAACCGGCTGCTGACCGCGTGGTCCAATCAGGTTGGCGTGCTCCTCGAACACCGGGATCGCGGCCTGCACTCCGGACAGACGCCGGACATCGCCGAGCAGGCTCTGGTCGAAGCCCGCCGGGCCGCGCGCAGCCAGCTGAAAGCGCATCTCCCCAACGACGCCGTTGACGAGCTGCCGGATCGAGTTGTCGGGGCTTGCGCGAACGATCTGTGAGGCAAACAGCAGCGCGACACCAACCGCGATCCCCAGGACCGCAAACAGCTCGTGCGCGAGTCTCGCACGCAGACGCACCCGGTAGAGGAGAATTATGTTGCGCAGCCTCATACCGCGAGCCGGCTTTCTAGGACGCATCGAGGGAGGCGAGCACCGGTTCGGGCGCGTAGTCGCCGAGTCGTCCGTCGCGCAGGGAGTGCACACGATCGGCGTACGCTGCCGCCTGCGGGTCGTGCGTGACGAGCACCGTCGCCACTTGACGCTCACGGCATAGCCCAGCCAGCAGCGCGAGCACCTCACGGCTGCGGCGGGAATCGAGGCTGCCCGTCGGCTCATCGGCGATCACCAGCTTCGGCTCGGTCGAGAGCGCCCGCGCGATCATCACCCGCTGGCGCTCGCCCATCGAAAGCTGGTCGGGACGGTGACGCAGGCGCTCTCCCAACCCGAGCTGCTCCAGCAGTGGGCTCACGCGGCGATGGGCCTCGCGCGGGGTGAGGTCGGTGCCCAACAGCTTCAGCGCCGCGTTGTCGAGCGCGCCCACCCCTGGGATCAGGTTGAGCGTCTGGCGTACAAATCCAAGCTCCCTCAGCCTGTAAGCGGCGCCCTCCTGCTCGGAGAGCGCCGACACCTCGCGCCCACCCACGCACACCGTCCCGCTGTCGGGACGCAACAGTGCGGCGATCAGCATCAACAGCGTGGTCTTGCCCGATCCGCTGGGCCCGTACAGCGCGACCAGCTCGCCTGCCCCGACCGACATCGACACTCCGTCAACAGCCCGGACTGGCTCGTCTTCACCCAGCCGGTAGTGCTTGACCAGATCGCGCAGCTCGAGCATCACACCCACTGCTGCCTCTTCAGCGCGAGGATCACAGCCCCACCCCAACGACAGCAACACGCAACGACAGGCGCGACAAACGGCAGCGGCTCGCAATCGGCCCAGGCGGCAGCGGATTTGCGGGCTGAGCCAGCGCGAGCATCACACCAGTTGCTGCCTTCCACGCAGATGAACCACCTTGCCCCGCTGCAACTCCGCCGGCGGCGGAGCCGGCGGACTCGGAGCGCTCGCCAGACGGCCGCCACCAAGCGAGAAGATCTGATCGGCTCGCATCGCGGCCGGCATGTCCGGGACGGCCATCAACACGGCGATCGCTTCCTCGTCCACAAGCGAGTGCAATAGCGCCGTCACCCGCTCGCGCTCGCGCACGTCGAGGTTGGCCGTCGGATCGTCCACCAACAGCAGCCGCGGCGCGCGCGCGATTGCGTGGGCGATCCCGATAAGCGTGCGCTCACCATCGCAGAGGCTGCCCCATCGCTGACGCGCTTGCGCGGAGAGCCCCACCCGCTCGACGGCCTCCTCGGCGCGAGCGTACGCATCGCGGCGACCATGCTCGGCCAGCAGTGGCAGCGCCACGTAGTCGAGCATCCGCAGATCGCTCTTTGGCCCTGTGCGCCGCACCCAGCCGATCCATTCGAGCATCAACCGCGCGTGCTGGCGCTCGGAGAGGCCGGCGAGGTCCACGCCATTGAAGCTCACGCTGCCGCTGTCTGGAGTCTCCAGGCGTGCCGCCAGCTTCAGCAACGTCGACTTGCCGGACCCGCGGGTGCCCCAGACTGCCGCAAGCTGCCCCGCCTGCAGCTCGAGCGTGACGTCGCGGAGCACCCCAACCTCGGTGTCGCCGCGCCAGTAGCTCTTGCCGACGCCTTTGAGCGACAGCAGAGCGCCCACCCTCACCTCCTCGAATGGCTCCCGCTCGCGGACCGATGGTCTGCGCTTTGCCAGCACCTCGTGTACAACATACTCAACCCGCTGGAAAACGTGCTGCGCGGAGCTGCGGGCTGGTGGCATGCGCGACGCGCGCCTGCGGGCCGGCCGCATGCGATGCTTGGGCTTGCCGGCTGGTTGCATGCAACGTATGGGCCTGCCGGCTGACTGCATACGCATCCTGGATCTGCGGGCTGGTGGCCCGCTCGTATTCGGTGTGCATCCCTTCGAGGGATTCCCGCACGCCCTGCAGCCAGGTCAGGCGCGCCTCCCAGAAGGAGAGCTCCGCGTCGCGGATATGCACCAGCACGAGCCCCGACCACCTGTTGGGCGCGGGAGGACGCATCCGTTCGAAGGTGTGCTTGAGCTCCTGCACCCGCGCCAGGCAGATCAGCTCCTGCCCGTAGACCAGCTCCACCAGTCGTGGCAGGTTGTGGGGCTGGCAGAGGGCGACCTTCATGTGCAGCTCGTCGCGTAGGGGAGGCGCCGTGGATGATCTGAGCAGCCACTCCTCGAAGTGCCTTACGCCGGCGGGAGTCGCTTCGAAGGAGCGCGAGTCCGAGCGCGACCCAGGCGCTCGCCGTGAGGCGGAGCGCGGCAGTCCCGCAACGGCTTGCTGGCGCCTTGCGCCGATCTGCTCGGCAGGTGTCGCAACGGCTCCGCGCACGCCCACAGCCGTCAGCTGTGGCCTGGCGACAGCCCTCCGCCCGGATGACAACGACGTCCCCGCCTGAGAAATCCCGTGTGCCCGCTCTGGTCCTTGATCCTCCCCGGCCTCGCCGACCGCTCGCACCAGGCCGTCGCGCTCCAAGCGCGTGAGTGCCGAGTAGACATTGGAGTCGACGAAGCCCGCCGATGAGAGTCGCTGACGTAACTTGGCCGTAAGACGATGAGCGGGACCGGGCTCCTCGATCACCAGCCCCAGCACTGCAATCTTTGCTGACATTTCCCGCCGGCCCCCTTTGATAACTGGCTCCTTGGGTTCCTCGCATAGTAGGACAACGTTTCCCCCGCCCCCGGACAATGCGTTACATAAACCGTACACCAAACCGGGACGCGATGCAGCTTTTTGGCGAACGGTTCGGATAACTTGAGAATAAGTCTCCGTATTCGGACCGTACCATCAATCCCCTCAACCCTGCCCGCGCGGACGTGCGATGACTCATAGACAGGAGCCCACCGCCAGCTCGACGCCCCGGGTGCTATCCGAGCTATCCGATTCCCAAACGATCGAGCAGGCTTTCATCGCGGCGCCAATCGCGGCGCACCCTCACCGACAGGTCAAGGTGCACCTTGACGCCGAGCTCCTGCTCGAGCTCTCCCCGCGCGGCGCTGCCGATCGCCTTGATCATCCGTCCCCTCGCACCTACCATGATCGCCCGCTGGGAGTCGCTCTCCACCCAGATCAGCGCGCGCACCCGGGTCAACCCCACCCGCACGTGCTCGATCTCCTCCACCACCACCTCCACAGCGTGGGGCAGCTCTTGAAATGTCCGCCTGATCGCCGCCTCGCGGATCAGCTCCGCCGCCATCAGCTGTGGTGACTGATCCGAGCGGGCGTCGGCCTCGAACAGGAAGGGGCCCTCAGGCAACAGCCGGCACAGATGCGCAACCAACTGTGGGACACCCTCCCCCGTGCGAGCCGAAACTGGGAACACCTCTGCCTCGAGGCCCAGGTCGGCTGCTCCCTGCAACGCCGCGAGCGTCTCGGCCCGGCTCAGACGGTCGATCTTGTTAACCGCGATCGCCACTGGGGCAGGCCCCTGAAGCGTGTGTGCAATGAAGCGATCGCCGGGACCCACACCCTGCTCCCCGTTGAGCATCAACAGTGCCGCGTCGGCGCCCTGCAGCTCCTTGCGTACCCGCTGAGACATGCGCGCCGTCAAGGCGTCACGCGGGCGCTGAACTCCGGGCAGGTCCACAAGCACGATCTGGCTGTCGGCCTCAGTGCGCACACCCCTGATTGCGCGGCGCGTCGTTTGCGCGTGATCGGAGACGATCGCCACCTTGCCGCCCACCACCATATTGACCAGCGTTGACTTACCCACGTTGGGGCGTCCCGCCAGCGCCACAAAGCCCGCGCGGGTCACATCCGGGCCCGACTCATAACAACGCCCGAGCGGATCCGGTGCTCGCGGGCAAGCTCTCCCATCGCAGCAGCTCGGCCTGGATCGCCAACATCTCCCCGCTATCGAGCTCGTGATCCATCCCGACCAGATGGAGCACACCGTGGATGATCGCCTCGAGGAGATCCTCGGTGTGCTCGGGGCAGATCACCACATCGCCCAGCTCTCGAGGCGGCTCGCAGCCGGGCGCGCCAGCGGCGCCAGCGCGCTCGCTGGAGGACATCGAGGCAGTGGACGCCATCGAGGCCTGTGGGCTGGCGCCGTCGATCGGGAACGAGAGCACATCCGTCGGGCCGTGTTTGCCGCGATGGCGTTCATTCAACTGAGCGATGCGCTGCGCGTCGACGAACTCGATCGCCAGGTGACCATCGTCGACGCCCGCGGACGCCGCGGCGAGGATGCACAGCCGCCGCAACTGGCGCGCTGCTGGAGCCAGCTCTCCGAGCGCGTCTGCGCCCAGCACCTCAATCTCCACGCGGGCGCTACCCCTGCCGCCGGCGATCCGCCGCACGGATCCCCCGGGCGTCGCGCTGGGAGTGCGCGTCGTATGCCTCGACGATCCGCTGCACCAGCTTATGGCGCACGACGTCCTCTCCGCCGAAGCGCACGAACTCGATCCCCTCCACGGTGTCCAGCACCGCCCCCACCGCGATCAAGCCGGACTGCTGCTCGGGTGGCAGATCCACCTGGGTGACGTCGCCGGTGACGACCATCCGCGAGCCGAAGCCCAGTCGCGTGAGGAACATCTTCATCTGCTCCGGTGTGGTGTTCTGCGCCTCATCGAGGATCACGAAGGAGTCGTTGAGCGTTCTACCGCGCATGAACGCCAGCGGCGCGATCTCGATCACCCCGCGCTCCAGGTACTGGGTGACCTTCTCCGGGTCGAGCATGTCGTGCAGCGCGTCAAACAGTGGGCGCAGGTAGGGGTCCACCTTCGCCATCAGGTCGCCCGGCAGGAAGCCCAGCCGCTCGCCCGCCTCCACTGCCGGGCGGGTGAGGATGATCCGGTTGACTTCGTTGCGCGAGAGGGCCGCCGCCGCCATCGCCACCGCGAGGAAGGTCTTGCCGGTGCCCGCCGGGCCGACCCCGAAGGTGATCGTGCGCTCGCGGATGCAGTCCACGTAGCGCTTCTGATTGACGGTCTTCGGCGCCACCCGCAGCGAGCGGTGGCGCCACACCACGTCCTCCAGCACCTTCGCCGGGGACTCGTGCGCATCCAAAGCCCCGGTCACCGCCGCGATCGTCCCCGGGCCGATCTCGTGCCCGCGCGCGATCAGCTCCGAGAGCTCCTTCACCACTCGCTCTCCCGCGCGCATCTCCACCTCCGATCCATCGAGCGTCAATAGGTTGCCGCGCAAGAACACCCGGCACTCGAGGTGTCCCTCGAGCGCTCTGAGCACGGCGTCCTGGCTGCCCGCCAGCTCCGCCGCGACTTCGCCCGGCAACTCGATCTGGGTCCTCATCCGTCGAGGGCGGCCCGCACCAATCCCGAGACGCGCTTGCCGTCCGCGCGGCCATCGACCGCGGCCATCGCCACCCCCATCGCGCGTCCCATGTCTCTGACCGACTCGGCCCCGCTGTCCTTTACCGCCCGCTCGACAATCTCGCGCAGCTCTGTGTCACCGAGCTCAGCCGGCAGGTAGCCGGTGATCAGCTCCGCCTCGTCCCGCTCGCCGGCCGCCAACTCCTCGCGGCCGGCCTCCCGGTATGCCTCCGCGGCCTCCAAGCGGCGCTTGCGCTCGCGGCGCAGCACCGCCAGCTCGTCGCCGCCGCCGAGCTTGGCGTCCTTCTGCAGCTCCGAGAGCACCATTCGCAGCGCGCTCACGCGCTCTTTCTCCCCCGCCTTCATGGCGGTGGACAGATCGCCCTTGAGCTGCTCTTCGATGCTCACCTGTGGGCCAAGGATAGCCGCACTGGCGAGTGTGGGGTCCACGTTGGTCGGTAGCTCACACCGGCGTCACGCGCAATCCGTCCGCGTGCAACTCCTCCACGCTCACCTCGACCAACTCCCCCGCGCGCGCCGCGTCGGCCGGCAGGTAGCAGCGCGTGTAGTCGGGGGTGTATCCCGAGCACTGCGTGTGCGCCACCTTGTCCACCAGCACACGCTCCCGCCCGCCTAGCTTCTCCACGCGGCGGTGGCGTGAGCGCACCTCCGAGAGGCCCCGCAAAACCTGCGAGCGGCGCTTCTTCTCCTCGGGCGCAACCTTGTCGCCGAGTGACTCCGCAACCGTGCCCGGGCGGGGCGAGTAGGAGAATGCGTGCACCCTGCCGATGTCTGCCTCAGACACCAGCTCCAGCGTGCGCTCGAACGCCGCCTCGTCCTCGTTGGGGAAGCCGACGATGATGTCGGTGGTCACGTTGACCCCGGGCACAGCTTCCCGCAGCGACGCGATCCCCTCTTTGTACTCCTGGGCGGTGTAGTGGCGTCCCATCGCCTGCAGCACGTCGTCGTCGCCGGACTGCATCGGCACGTGCAGGTGCGGACACACCTTCGGCTCCTCCCGAAGTGCCTCGATCAGCGAGTCGCGCACGTGGATCACCTCCACCGAGGAGAGCCTCACGCGCTGCACGCCCTCGACTTTGGCGGCCTGCATCATCAGATCGCCGAGCTCCCACCCATTCTGCCGGTCGCGGTAGTCGCCCACGCTGATCCCCGTCATCACCACCTCCGGCTGGCCTTGGCGCACGCGCGTCCTCACCTCCTCCAGCACCGCGGCCGCCGGGCGCGAGCGGGCCGCGCCGCGCACGGTGGGGATGATGCAGTAGGCGCAATGGCAGTCGCAGCCATCCTGCACCTTTACGAAGCCCCGCGTGCGCGCCGACGCCGAGCGGGTCTCCAGGTGTTGCCCACGCGCGCGGCCCACCATTGGCGGGTGCTCGAGGTCCACGCAGGCCCCTTGCGCATCCGCCATCGCCTGCGCTACGTCCTCGGCTGTGCCTGTGAACGGGCGCACCGCCTCATCGATCTCGGCGAACTGGCGTGCGCGGAGGTTGACCGCGCAGCCACCCACGTACACCTCTCGCGCGCCGCTCTTCAACGAGCGGCGCACCGACTGGCGGGACTTCGCCTCCGCCTCGCCGGTGATGCAGCATGTGTTGATCACGTGCAGCTCCGCCTCCTCCTCCGGCGCCTCCGCGTGTCCCGCCTCCAGGAGCGCGTTGCGGGCCAGCATCGCGTCCGCGTGGGAGACCTTGCAGCCGAGGAACTTCACCGCGAAGTACATCGTCAGCGCAGGGTACTGTGGCGCCGGCCGTCGCGCGACCCCGCGCCCCGTCGGTTGCACCTCTGGATCGTCGATCTTGCGAGAAGATGGCGTTCAACGTGAGCGCAGGCGGGATTCCCAGTCGATGACTCGCGCGCGCAAGACCATAGAAAAGCCCCGCCGGAGCGGGGCTTTTCCTTAGCAGGTCGGTAAGCCGGATTCTGTCGTGAGCAACCATCCATCTAAGCGGCCTACCTGGACCTTGGCGGGCAGCCTGCGAACGGTCCGGTTTGGCCTTGCATCGGGTGGGGTTTGCCCAGCCGCCGCGTCACCGCGACGCTGGTGCGCTCTTACCGCACCATTTCACCCTTGCCCGCCGGCCGTTCACGTGGGACGGCCGGTGTCGGCGGTTTGTTTCTGTGGCACTTTCCCGCGGGTTTCCCCGGGTCGATAGATCGACCACCTTGCCCTGTGATGTCCGGACTTTCCTCGGAGGTCATCCCTCCGCGGCTGCTTGACCTACCCGCTCAACCTAGCGCGCCGTGGGTGAGTTGTGAAGCCGCTCGTCGCCTCAGCGTTGGCATACAACACCAGTTGCAGCTCAAGACAGCCGTGTTCCGCAGTCCACGCACTCCCTGTGGTGGTCCGTCTCCTCGACTGCGTTCGAGCCAGTGCCCGCCTTCCCACCGCGCGCCAGCTCACCGCCACAGAGAGGGCATTGGGCCGTCTCCCGCTCGCACAGCGCCAGCCACGTATCGGTGATTAGGTCGTCGAGCGTTACGGCACCCGTGTTGTTCCCTCCTTCCGACACTGCCGCACGCAAGCGTGCCACGTGATCCGCAGGCTTCAAGCCAGCTGGCCCAAGGCGCTCCCTTCCGGAGAGCCCGAGTGAGCGTCGGCGGAGAACTCGTCGCCGCAGAAGGGTGCCACCCATCAGAGGCTCCTGAGCAGTCCAACCACACGCCCCAGCACCTTGACCTCCTTGCTGCGGATCGGCTCCATGGTCTCGTTCTCGGACTGGAGGCGGATGTGATCGGATTCGCGGAAGAAGCGCTTGACCGTCGCCTCCTCCCCCAACAGTGCCACCACGATCTCGCCTTCTCGTGCGGTCTCCTGTGGTCGCACCACTACGATGTCACCCTCGATAATGCCGGCATTCTTCATCGAGTCTCCCCGTATGCGCAGGAGATACTCCCCATCCTCGCCCCCTGCCACTTGGGGGACGGAGATGTACTCCTCGATGTTCTCCTCCGCCAGCACCGGCTGGCCGGCGGCAACCGAGCCCACCAGCGGCAGACCTTCGGCGCGCACGATCGAGCGTACGCTGTCCACCGCGTTGCCCACCGCCCGGTCGAGCAGCTCGATCGCGCGCGGCTTGGAGGGGTCGCGGCGCAAGAGGCCGATCTTCTCCAAGTTGGCGAGGTGGGCGTGCACGGTCGAGGAGGAGGCGAGGCCAACAGCTTTGCCGATGTCGCGGACAGTGGGGGGATAGCCGTACTTGGCGGAGTACTTGCCGATGAAGTCGAAGATCTCCTGCTGGCGCTTGGTCAGATCCATGATCTCTTGGTCCCTTGGGTCGCTGGGCTGGAGGGTGGAACGAACATGTGTTCGCACACTAGCGCCCCCCGCGGACAGATGCAAGCCTCCGCTGCGGCATGGCCTCGTGGCGAGTAGATCCCTTGGCCCTGAAGAGGGCGCTTCCGCGTCGCTCGCGGGACCCATGGCCGGTCAGTCCCACTGCCATCCCGACGATCGGCGCGAGCCCGGGCGGGCTATACTCGCCGCTCCCCGCGCCCGTGGCGGAATTGGTAGACGCGCAAGGTTGAGGGCCTTGTGGAGATTGTTCTCCGTGGTGGTTCGAGTCCACTCGGGCGCATTGCGGCAGGGTTGAACGTCGCTATTCGAACAAACGCGCGTTCTTGACAAGCCTTCGATGTTTCGTTCGTGCGACGGCCCTGGCGTTGCCCTACGTGGGAGCAACTGCACGGCCCACCCACCGGCGGCACGCACAGAGGTTCGAGCAGTGGCGTCGCGGGCTTTGTGCCTAGGCGCGCATGCCGTGCAGGATCAGGGTGAGGTGGCGTTGCCAGTCCCAGCCGGGCTTGCTCACGTCGATCGTCGCACAGATGCCGCACATGACCATCGGGATGTCGCTCGCCTGGAAGTCATCGCGCAGCTCGCCGGCGAGGTGGGCGCGCCGGATGAGCTCGTTGGCGAGAAGCATGAACTCCTCCATCTCCGAGGCAGCATGGGCGAAGACACGCTCGCCCCCGCTCATGAACGCGAAGCGTGTCGCGGCGTCCTCAGCGACCGATACCAGGTTCGCGCGCAGCGCCGCGGCGAGCGCAGTGAACGCGCCGGGGTGCTCGTCTGCAAGCGCTTGGCGCAGGTTCTCGTTGAAGAGATCGAAGCGTTGGCGGACGAGCTCGCCCATCAACGCCTCCTTGTCGGAGAAGTGCCGGTAGACGGTGCCGACGCCGACACCGGCGCGGTGCGCGACCTCGTCCATCTGGACGTTTGGCCGCTCGCCCGCAAACAGCTCGCGTGCCGCCTCGATGATGCGTTCGCGGTTGCGGCGCGCGTCGGCGCGCAACGGGCGCTCGCTCTCCAACTCGGTGTCTGTAGAGGTCTTGGTCGACATTTTCCCGCCCTCTCCTTCCCGCCCTCTCCTTGAAAGCGGAATCCTAGTTCACTATAGTCGCCGACGCAACCGGAACCGGAGGTCAGCTTCCTGATGAGCTCGCTCGCCCAAGCCAAAGCCCACGGACCGTCGCTCGACACACCCCGTGCGAAGAACCTCGCCCTGATGCTTTTGGCGATGACGCAGTTCGTGGTCGTGATCGACGCGTCGATCGTCAACGTCGCGCTGCCCTCGATCGGCGCGGCCCTGCACTTCTCCCGCGACAACCTCTCCTGGGTCGTGAACGCCTACACCCTCACCTTCGGTGGGTTCCTGCTGCTCGGCGGACGTCTCGCCGACCTGCTTGGGCGCAGGCGCATGTTCATGCTAGGCCTTGTCGTGTTCTCGTTAGCGTCGCTCGCCGGTGGTCTGGCGCAGTCGGAGGCCTGGCTGATCATCGCGCGCGCAATCCAGGGGTTGGGCGCGGCGATCGTCTCCCCCGCGGCGCTGTCGATCATCACAACCACGTTCGCCGAAGGAGCCGAGCGCAACCGCGCGCTCGGCATCTGGGGCGCCGTGGCGGGCCTCGGCGGCGCCGCCGGCGTGCTGCTCGGTGGCATCCTGACAAGCGGGCTGAGCTGGCGCTGGGTGCTGTTCGTCAACGTCCCGATCGGCCTGATCGCCGCCACGCTCGCCCCGCGACTGCTGCTGGAGAGCCGCGCCGAGAATGGCACCGAAGGCTTCGACATCCCCGGGGCGGTGACGGTCACGGCCGGCCTTGCACTGCTCGTCTATGCGGTCGTCGATGCCGTGAACGTCGGGTGGGGCTCAACCGGGACGCTGCTGCGCCTCGCGGGGTCCGCCGTGCTGCTCGTCGCGTTCGTCCTCATCGAGAGCCGTCAGCGCCATCCGCTGATGCCGTTCTCGATCTTCCGCCTGCGGACGCTGCGGGGAGCGAACATCGTCGGTCTGCTGATCGGCATGTCGCTGTTCTCGATGTTCTTCTTCATTTCCCTCTACCTGCAGGACGTGCTCGGCTTCTCGCCGATCAAGACCGGCGTCTCCTACCTCCCGCTTGCGGGCGGGATCGTCCTCGCGGCGGGCGCCGCCTCGCAGCTCACCACGCGGGTCGGGTTCAAGCCGACGCTGATCGCGGGACTGCTGTTCATCGCGGGTGCGCTGCTGTGGTTCTCGCGCGTCCCCGCGCTGGGAGGCTCCTTCGCGGCGGACGTCCTCGGCCCCTCGCTGCTCGCCGCGATCGGACTCGGTCTGGCATTCGTGTCGGTGACGATCGCGGCGGTGACGGGCACCGAGCCCCACGAGGCCGGTCTCGCCTCGGGGCTGATCAACACCGCCCAGCAGGTCGGGGGCGCGCTCGGCCTGGCGATCCTCGCCACGGTCGCCAACAGCCGCACCCAGAGCCTGTTTCACGCGGGAGTGCACAGCACCGCGATCGCTCTGACGAAGGGCTTCGACCGCGCATTCCTGGTCGGCGCGGGCTTCGCGATCACCGGGGCGATCCTCGCCGCGGTGCTGATCTCCTCGCGAGACAGCCGCGCGCACTCCGAGGCCGCCCGGCGGGAGGAGACCTCGCTCGCACCCGCGGGCGCGTCTTGACGGTCGCCAGCGATCCCGCTGAAACGAATAGCCGTCGACAGCCGCCACCAGGCAAGGACCTCGGCGCAGCCATGCTCAAGCACTTCATGACGAAGGCGCTCGAGGTCTCAGAGATTGTCGGCGTGAGACTCGTCCTCGTCCACGCCAAGGACGAGCACTCAAAGACCTTCTACCGGCACCATGGCTTCATCGAGTCACCAATCGACCCACTCACTCTGATGATGTCGCTCACTTCCACTGGCAGAGAGAAGATGGTCGCGCGACATAGAACGACATCCGTCCCCACGATGTGTCATTGATCGCTAGTATCTTTCGCGAGATCGTCCGGTTCAACGGAAGACACCACGACTGGGACGAATCGATCGATGACCCCCGAGGATATCGTGAGCCGCCATGCTGCCTACGTCGCCACCCTCAGGGAAGCGAGGAAGGCCAACGCGCGCAGGCTCGCGTATGGAACGGGCGCCGTGCAACACGAGACGAACGTGCTCGCGATTCGTAACGGTGAGGCCAACGGATGACTCGACGATCGTGAGGCTGGCATTCAGCGCCCCATGGTCCGCCTTTAGCAGCGCGAACCCGGCGGGGTTGAGCGCCAACCTAACGGTCGCGCCCATTCCCCCAGGGATGGCGAAGCGGGCCGAGCCGACGGTAGTCGTCTTCAAGCGCCGCTTCTCGGCCTTCCCGCGTTTCGCCGTCGTCGTGTGCCCGGTGCCCCCAGGCACCGCGTCGGTGACTGTGAGCGTCAGTTTTCCGCTGCACGTGCCCACGCCAGCACAGGCGAGCTTGACGGTCGCGTCGCCATCGGGTTGTGTCGTGATGCGTGTGTCTCTGAGCATCACTTCGCCGGGCGCGGAAACCGTAAGGGTGCTTCCGAGCGTCGGGCCGGCCGCGCCTGTGGTCGCGATTGTCGGGGTAGTGAGAACCGTCGGGGGGCTCGTCACCATCACCGACCGTGCCGAGGATGAGGAGCCTGTGAAGTTGTGGTCGCCGGAGTAGGTCGCGGTGATGCTGTGCTTGCCAGCAGCGGCGTAGGTCAAATGGCAACTCGCGTCGAGGCCACCAGCGGAAAGCGGCTGGTTCTCGCACCCGACGATGGGCGTCCCTGCGTCGAAAAACTCAACCGACCCCGACGGCCAGTTCGGTCCACCGCCACTCGCGGGATGCACGCTTGCCGTTAGAGTCACGCTCCCGCCAGTCGCGATCGTCCCTTCAGACGCGCTCAGCGTTGTGGTCGTCGGGCTCGCGCCCACCTCCAGATCCTCAGTTGGTGACGCCGAGCCCTGGAGGTCAACACTCGGATAGGGGGTGTAGAACGCCGAGAGGCGCACCGGGGATTCAGAGGCGGCGAACACGGTGATGCATGTGGCGAAGCCCGCCTGCGTCACCGGCCTGCGGGCGCAGTTGGGGATAGTGCCGGCCCCGTTCTTGAATTCAACGGTACCCGACGGTGCTTCTGAGTTCGCAGTGACGGTCGCCGTCAACGTCACCACTCCGTTGGTGATGGGTTCGTTCGGGAGGACCGAAAGCACCGTCGAGGATTCCGGGCCCCCGATCACCGTTCCTGTGACCGTCTTCGTCTCACCAGCGCGGTGGTATTCGATCCGCAGCTTCTGCGCAACGGTTTTACACGCCTCGGCAAATTCGACTGGAATTTCACTGCCTGCCGGAGCGTTGCCGAAGACCCCCGAGAGCGTGCCGGAAGCTGTGACCAGCGTATAGGTCGTGTTCGGAATGAGTGTCGGGCACGGTTCGCCGGCCTTGGGCGGCGCGACCAGCACCCCGAGCGATGCACCACCCAGTTCAATCGTCCCAGACGAATACAGATCGGACCAGTCGATCCCCACGTTTGGCCCCGAGCCGGTGATCTCGAGTTCAAGAGCACTTTGCGGGTCGAACGCGACGCTGTCTGCCGCAAGCGTGCCTCCTTCGTTTCCATCGGTCGTTACATCCAACTCGCTGCCGACGCTCCGCAGCGCTCCAGTCGACCCCGCGCCGACGAGGAACACGTGGTTGAGGTTCACCGGGTTGTCGTTCTCGGAGTTCAGCTGCTTGCCGAACAGGCCTACGACACCATTGAAGATCCCGGGTTCACTGGCGTTCGCTCCGGTGAAGCTTACGGTCCCAAGCTCGTTGTTGGCGTCGAGATAGAGCGTGCCGCCTCCTTCCATATCGACGGTCAGTTCACCACCTCCGTCGCCGCTCAGTTCGCCGCCGAGCAGAAGCGCGTTCTCGCCAATGTGTTCCGGTCCGAGGCCGGCGATACTCCAACTCTGCGTGGAACCGATATTGATTCGATTCGAGATCGTGGCGAGCGTAGCATCGCTCGTTGCAGCTGCCGGCGACGCGGAAAGGTCTCCATTGAGCGTGAACGGTTCTCCGGATATTTGGTAGTTCTTACCGTCATCGATGCGCAGCGATTCGACTGTAACTTCACTACGATTGTCTTCGCTCCTATAACATTCGCCAGAGCACGCGCCAAGCGCCGGAAAGCTGAGCTTGCTGATTGCCGATCCGTCGCTGGCACCAATTCCTCCCGCCCAGTTTTCAGGGGAGGACCACGAAGCCGAGCGACTGTCACCGGTCCATATCAATTCTAGTGGTGGCTCGGGCTCCAGTTCGGCGTCCAGTCCGCTTACTTCATGTCCCTGCGCAATCAATACTGGAGTGGCTTCTGAAGCACTCGTCTTTTCGTCGTAGACTTGGCTGATATAACTCTGATTGAAGCTGTTGAATTCAATGCGATATTCCCCTGTTTCGAGCAATTCGATCGCGTATTCGCCGTTTGAGCCGGTCCACGCGCATTTATATTCGCCGCCAACCAGAGGATGTGAGCAAACATTGATGTTGGCTATCGGACGCTTGGTCGTAGCGCTTATTACCCTCCCGGAAATCTTGCCGCCTTCTTCGAGTTCCGCGTCTACCCCCGACGCGTCCCTACCCAGGGCCAGGTGTACCGGGTCACCTCTTTCGCCAGTAGACCTGCCGCCATAGTGCTGACTGAAGTAGTTTTTCCCGTCGTTGTTGAATTCCAGATAGTATTCTTCGGCGCGATCGGCCAAGCGCGAGAGCGTGTATTCGCCGTTGGAGTTGGTTTCACCTTCCAGCCCATCGCCAGATCCCTCTTCGTCATAGGCATGCACCCTGATTCCCGCCACAGGAGCCTTGGTGATGGAGTTGATGACCCTCCCACCGATACGACTGAATTCCTGCATTTCCTGGTCAATACCGGCCGCGACGCCGCCGACTGGAACCAACACTTTGATGGGCTCGTGTTCAAAAGTTGGGAAGACATTATTTTTGTAGTACTCGGGAGCCACATACTTTTCACCGAGGCTACCCCCGTAGCCAAACCCGAACGAGACCTGGTATTCGCCACCCGGCAGTCCTGAGATCGCGTATTCGCCCTGGGTGTTTGTCCATACACATTCCACGGGCCCCGCACAGACTTCGACTTCGGACGCGGGAGCATGCGTCTCCGCGTCTGTGACCGTACCGATGATCTGCCCGCCTTCGGGTAGCTGCGCATCGATTTCCGAAGTGGTATAGCCGACGACCGCGATCACCGTTTCCTGTTCAGATTCGGAGTACTTGTTGTTGTAGTAGGAGCGTTCGACATACCCGCTCCCGGCAGGGGCCGTGAAGTGTATGTAGTACGATCCATCTTCAAACACGGATGCTGTGTATTCGCCTTTCGCGTCGGTGGTCGTACAACCCCATGGACCGACGCCATTGCGGTTGATCGCGCAGACCTTGACCCCAGCGATCGGGGCGCCTGTCGCGGCGGCGGTCACCTTGCCCGTAACGTACCCGTGTTCTTCGGCGGCCAGGGCATTCGCGGCGAAGCCAAGAGACAACGCGACGGTCACAAGCAGGACGGCGAAGAATGCGACGAGCACGGCCCCTGAATCCCGGGCTGCTGTGAGATTGCGCGCAGGTCGCCGGCGACGCATGGTGACTCCTACCCCCTACCCTGCTTGCTGCGCCGCTCGAGCATATCCACGATCGACCACGTATGGGCAACGGGGTCGCCGCCCAGCGAGGAGCGAAACATCAGGGTCGCCGTGACGGGCAGACCCCGACCCTGTTCGAACGCCTGCGCGAGCGCAGTCCTCGCGTACGCGCTCGGCCTGACCGCAAAGCTGACGGCGCCCGCGTCCGCCGCGACCGCGCTGCCCCTGCCAAACCTGATCCTCTCCGGGAGACACCTGCCGTCGAGCCTGACCCGATCCGTGCGGCACTCCGCGCTGGTCGCACGAAAGACACCAAACCGCCCGTTCTGAAAGGTCAACAGCCAGTTGAACGTCCCCGGACCGGCTACCAACGCCGTGAACTTGATCACGCCCGTCCTGACGTTGACTTTCGGGTTGCCCAGCAGACTGAAGTCGTTGTTCGGCGCCGGTGTGCGTAGTGGCGCAGATGCGAGCGGGGATGAGGTAAGCGCCGGCGTAAGCGTGGGCATCGGTGAGATCGAGGGTGACGGTGTGACCGGCGGTGCAGACCCGGGAGGGGATGGAGGCACCACTGCCACGGGAGCGACGATAACTGTCTGGCGCACCGGAGGCGCCGCGACATATTCGCCGCTGCCCGCTTGGGCGGCTTCGATCGTACATACCCCGGGGGCGATGAAGCTCACGGTCGAGCCTTCCAGCGAACACGCGGACGGCGTCGCCGACAAGTACGAGACGGGCAGTCCCGACGAAGCCAGCGCCGACACGGCGTAGGTTGGCCCGCCGACGCTCGCGGAGGTCGGGGCGGCCGTGAGGAATTCGATCAACTGCGTTTCCTTGACCACCACCGAGCGCGTGACCCGCCCGGTCAAACCAAGGTTGTCGGTGACGGTAAGCGTCGCGGAATAGGTGCCACCCGCGGCATAGGTGTGACTCGGTGCGGCGCCTTCGGCGCTGTCGCCGTCGCCGAAGCTCCAGTCGTAGCCGCCGATCGAGCCATCGGGGCCGCTGGAGCTTTCGCCGCTGAAGTGGATCGGCGTACCCGCGATCGCCGGTCCGTCCGAGATGGCGATCGCAGCGGTCGGCTCCTGGACTCCGGTGCCACGGAGAGCCACGGACGGGGCCACCGAGGCACCGTTGTTCGCACCGAAGCTCAGTGCCGCTGAGCGCCAGCCAACGGCGCCAGCGATGAACTGTACGCCGATCATGCAGGTCTGCCCGGGCTCGAGCGTTTCGCCTTCGCAGAGATCGTCGCCTTCGGAAATCGCGAAGTCTGCCGCGTCGGGGCCTGTGATTTCCGCGGGCCCGTTGAAGATGAGCGGAGCCAGGGGGGCGCTGCCTGCGTTGCGCGCCTGTACCCACAGCACGGGTCCCGCTCGACCCACCGTTTGCGACCCGAAACTCAGGCTCGCGGAACTGGATATCTGGGGAGAGACGACATATACCGACACCGAGTCGCCGCCGCCCAGCAGGATGGTGCCACCTTCGGCGGAGAGCGCAAGACTTGAGGCGCCCGGGAGCTTTTCGCCCTCCTGAGTCCAGATGCCATCCGGGCGCGTGAACACCAGCGTGGCTTCGTTGGCGCCGATCAGGGCGGTTTCCCCTGCCGCCGACAGTTCGATCTCGGCGCCAAACCCACGCTCGCCGGACTTCCCGTCGCCGGTGAGCTTCGGCCCGTCCTGCGTCCAGGTCGAGCCCGAGCGCGTGTAGGCCCACAGCGCCCCCACTCCCGCGTTGTCGTATGGAGCGCCGATCAGCGCGGTTGCGCCACTCGCGGAGAGCGCAAGGCCGGAGCCGAACTCGCCCTGGCCGATCTCTTCGCCGCCGATGAGCTTTGCTCCCTGCTGCGTCCAGGTGGAGTCCGAGCGCGTGAACACCCACGCCGCCCCCTGACGACCGTTATCGTCGGGACCGCCAATCAGCGCGGTGTCGCCGTCGGCCGACAGGGCGACGCTGGAGCCGAAACGGCTTTCTTCCGATTCGCTCTCGTCGTCTGCGACGAGCTTTTCTCCCTCCTGGGTCCAGCTCGCGCCCGCCCGTGTGAACACCCACGCTGCGCCCGCGTACCCGTAATCGTCCGGGGCTCCGATCAGCGCGGTACTGCCGTCGGCCGACAGGGCGACGCTCATGCCGAACCGGCCCGCGCCGATCTCCCCCGTCCCGGTGAGCGCCGGGCCCTGCTGCGTCCAGGTCGTGCCCGAGCGCGTGAACACCCATGCGGCCCCGATCCCTCCGGCGTTGCCATAGCCTGCCACCAGAGCCGTATCGCCGTTGGCGGAGAGCGCGACGCTGTAGCCCACGTAGGCGCCGCAGTAGAAGCCGCCGCAGCTCACTTCGCTTGCGTCGAGTTGCGCCTGCTCGATCCACGTCGACCCGGAGCGGACGTAGACCCAAGCAGACCCGCCGTAGAGTTCGTCGCCCGGACCGCCCACCAGCATCGTGTCGCCGTCCGCAGAGAGCGCGACACTGGCACCGAACTGCGTGCTGATGCCCTGCTCGCCGGGCGCTGCGGTCAGCGTTTCACCTTGCTGGAGAAATGTCGCAGGTGTCGCCGCGACGGGCCGGAGCGTGGTCGCCCCAGGTTCGCCGGCGCTAGCGGAGGCAGGCACGACCGGCAGGGTTACACTCGGCTGTGTTCGCTTGCCCACCAAAAAGGTCTGCTGTGCTTCCGGGGCGGCGGCATATTCAGCACTGCCAGCCTGGTTGATGTCGATCGTGCACGTCCCCGCGCCGATGAAACTCACGGTCGATCCCGACACCGAACACACTGAAGGTGTACCGGATGAGAACGACACAGCGAGACCCGAGGACGCGGCGGCAGCCACAGCATACGTCGGACCGCCGACGGTGGCTGCGGCAGGCGGGCTCGAGGTGAATTCGACTTCCTGCGAGCGCACGCTCACCGCGAAGGCTTGCTGGGCCTCGGGCGCCGCGTCGTAGTTGGAGTCACCGGCCTGTTTGGCATCAATCGTGCACTCGCCCACACCGCTGAAGCTGACGGTAGTCCCTGATACCGAACACACCGACGAGGTCCCAGAAGAAAACGACACCGGCAGCCCGGAGCTGGCGCGCGCCACCACGGCATATGTGGGGCCGCCGACAGTCGCCGCGGCCGGCGGCTCGGAGGTGAACGTCAGGCGCTGTGGGCCCATGCCGACGACGAACGACTGCCGCACTTCGGGCGCCGCGTCGTAGTTGGAGTTGCCGGCCTGTTCGGTGTCGATCGTGCAGGTTCCCGTTCCGATGAAGCTCACCTTCGCCCATTCCAGCGAGCACACCGAGGGCGTACCGGACGAGAGCGCCACCTCAAGGCCCGACGAAGCGATGGCTTGCACCGCATAACTTGGGCCGCCAACGGTCGCGGAACCCGGCACGACCGAAACGAAGCTCGTGCTCTGCGAGCCCTTGCCTACTGTGAAAGACTGCTGCACCTCGGGCGCCGCGTCATATTCGGCGCTGCCCGCCTGGGCGGCGTCGACCGTGCACGTGCCCGCGCCGATGAGGCTTACGGTCGTCCCAGCCAACGAGCACACCCAGGGCGTTCCCGAGGTCACCGACACCGGCAGACCGGAGGACGCCGTGGCGGCCACCGTGTAGATCGGCCCAGCGAGTTCCGCGGAGGCGGGCGCAGTCGAGCTGAATTTGATCGCCTGTGTTTTCTTGGCTGGCCCGACGGACGGCTTGAATGCGCCGAGTCCGTCCGGGGTCCCCACGCCGGAGGGGCCATCGTAGCCGGGTCCCGCCAGACAGATTGCCCTACTATCGCAGCTGCTTTCCGCCTCTTCCAGAGGCGTGCAGCCGGAGAGGCCGGTTTCGTAGTTGTAGGACTTCAGACATTCGCCGTTGGAGCCACTCTCGACGTCGTGTAGTGAGCCGGGGGAAGTGAACTCGTTCACGTAGAGGGTCTGGGCAGGATACGCCACGCCACCCGCCCCTCCTGCAAGTGCGAAGGTCGCGGCGATGAGCGGCGAAGAGAGACTCGTGCCGCCGACCGTCCCCCAGTCGAGCGGCCCAACTGTACCGTCCCTTTCCACGAGCGTTGCGGAGTCGTAAACCGCCACCCCGGTGTAGGGGTCCGCGTCGGCGGACACGTCGGCGACGGCGCGCATGGACCCACAGCCGACGGCTGACCAATTCGCGAGTTCGCGCTGCCAAGGTGGCGCTTCGTAGTGTTCGCTGCAGCCGCCGCCGGTGGCGCCGTCGCCGTTCCACACCGTCTCGCCGGCCCAAGCGCCTTCGGCGGTGACGTTCAGACGCGTACCCCCGACGCCAACCACGCGCGGCGATGAAGCCGGCCAACCCACACTCCCCCTCGCCGTCAGAGCCTGCGGCTCCCAGTTGAGGTAGCCATAGTCACCCGCAGCCGCGGTGATCACGACGCCGGGATGGTCGAAGGCGGGGCCGGCGGCTGCCGGCTCGCCTCCCGCCCACGAGTTCGAGATCTCGGTCGCGCCCATTTTCGCGGCGGTTTCCTCGGCCGCTTCGAGGCTCAGGTAGGTGGTTTCGCTGGCCTCGACCAGGAGGATGCGGCAGTTCTGGCAGATTGCATGAGCGGTCTCGATGTCGAGCGAGATCTCGACCGACCATCCCCCTTCGGATTCGGGCAGGGGGCTAGCCTTGCCTTTCTGGTTGACCTTCGTGAAGCAGCCGTTTGCGGTGGTACACGCGGGTAGATGAAACTCTTCGTCATAGACTTTGAGATCCGCTTCGGCGGCGGGATCGTCGTAGGCGTCGACGAGCGCGATCGTCTGTTTGGAGAGGGCCGTGGTGGGCAGGCCGTAGGCGCTGTGCATGTCCTGTGGACGCAGGCCGTAGCAGCCCTCTGCGGCGGTCGGCTGTTCGCAGACACCCTCAGCCCTGCCCGCCCTGGTCGCCAGCGGGGCTCTGCGCGTCATCCCCAGAGGACGGCTGTGGGCGCGCGCGGCGGAGGTCTCGGGCACCAGTTCGAGCGCTAGGCAGCTGGCGTGGCCCGGCATGGGCGCCGGACACGCCGAACGCACCGCGTACGCGGAGGCGGGCAGCGGCGCGACCGGGGGTCCTTGGCTGCCCTGGGCGAACGTAACCTGCGGTGAGAGCCATAGGAGCACCGGCAGCGAGGCACAGCCCATCGCGAACAGGCGCAGCAAACGGGCGACGCGCATGCTCACCTCGCCAGCACCAAACTGCTGGTGGTCTTGGCGCCCTGCACAAACAGGACGAGATGCGCACTGAGAGGATGGCGCTTGGCACGGGCGAGTCGCCGAATCCCAGCGGCGGTGAGGCGAAGTACGACGGTGGCTCCCTTGCCCCGCGTGAGCGAGAACCTCCCCTGAGCGAGCACAAGCGTTTCTCGACGACGCGTGAGCACGCTCGGTCCCTTGCGACGCCCACCCGGGACTCGCACGGTCAACTCGGCAGTTCCCCGACATGTGGCGTGGTCGCACGTCAGACGTACCGATGCCGAATGCCCCGACACGACGATCCGCGACCCCATGATCGTGACGATGGGAAGCGGCGGCGATACGGGACGCGCCATGGCCGGCGTTGTGAACGTGGCAGGGGGACTCGGCGTGGCGGTGGTGGCGATGGCGCTCGCCGGCGGCGCGACGATCACCGGGGGGACGATGTCGACAGGCGGCACCAAAGCGCCCGTGCCCATTGCGGCATCGATAGGGGCCGTGGTGTCGCCGAGGGTGACCGCCACGGCCTGCGCTGCGGCGAACGAGAGCTTATCGTCGTAGTACTGGACGACATAGGCCTTGCCCGCGTTGAACCCGACCTCGTAATTGCCCCCCGGCAGTCCTGAGATCGTGTATTCGCCGCTGGCATTGGTCAGCGCACAGCCGACGCTTTCCGTGGCCGACCTCAGCGCGCATACGAGAGCTTCCTTGATGGCGGCGTTCGTCGAGGCGTCTGTCACCACGCCGGCGATCCGACCGCCTTCTCCGAGTTGCGCGTCTATTTCTGTGTCCGCGCTGTCGGCACTCACGGAAACCGGAGTGGAGTTGGCGACGGTCGCGGATTCCTTGTAGTACAGGGTCACATAGTTGAGGCCGCTGCCGGACGGCGACAGGAATTCGACGATGTATTCGCCGCTCGGCAGTCCCAAGATCGCATATTCGCCCAGCCCATTGGTTTCGGCGCATTCGCCGGAGAGTCCTTCGCGGCTTTCGCCGCCGACTTCATACGCGCAGACTTCGATGCCCTTAATCCCATTCTTGGTCGATGCGCTCGTCACCTGCCCCGCGATGCCCTGGCCGGTGAGATGCACCGGTTCTTCCATCTCCGCATCGACTCCCGAAGTCAGTTGCCCGGCCGCGACCGTTACCGAGGTCGCTTCGGACCGCGAGTACACTCCCTTGTAGTATTGAGCGATGTAGTTGGATGTACTCTCGTTGGATGCCAAGAATTCAACCTGGTAATTGCCGCTCGCCAACCCTGAGACGGTGTATTCACCGCTCGCGTTGGTGAGCGCACAGCGTTCGCCGAAGCCGCCGCCGCCCGCCTCGCCCGCGCAGACTTCGATTTCCGCAAGCTTCTTGGCTCCCTCGGCGCTGGCCACTTCACCCTTGATCTGGCCGCCCACTTCGAGCGTCGCATCGACTTCCGATGTGGTGTCCGCAGCCGTGACCGACACCGACTGCGCTTCGGAGGGAGAGGACTTGTCTCCATAGTACTGGGCGGCATAGTCGAGCGTGCTCTCACTGGGAGGCGCGAATTCGACGGTGTATTCGCCGCCGGCGAGCCCCGAGATCATGTATTCACCGTTGGCATTGGTCTGCGCGCACCGTGGGTGGAGGGCTCCTTCGCGAATATATGCGCAGACGTCGACGCCTTCAAGCGCGGCTCCAGCGGCGCTCGTCACCCTGCCGGCGATCTGGCCGGTTTCCCCATGGATCTCCGCCATGCTGAAGACATCGCCGCCCGCTATCGAGGTGACCCCGCTGAGTCCGCTCACCGCTGCCGGCACGTCGATGCCCGGCATGGCAGTGCCATTGCCCACCTGTCCACTGAAGTCTTCGCCCCAGCCCATGACGGTTTCATTGGCAAGCAGCGCGAGACTCTGGCCATAGCCGGTCGCGATGGCCGTAGCATCGCTCACTCCGCTCACTGGAACGGGGAGTGTGCTGCAGGTGCTCGACGCACAAGTTTCCGGGCCACCGTTGCTGCCATAACCTCCGGCAAAGCCATCGCCCAGTTGCCCCCAGTCGTTCTGGCCCCATGCCATCACCATCCCGCTCTTCAGCAGGGCCAGATTGTGGTCGGCGCCATCCGCGATGGCCACGACTTCCCTGAGTCCACTCACCCGAACCGGCACATCGCTGTCGTGGGTGGTGCCATCGCCGAGTTCGCCATACTCGTTTTCACCCCAGGCCATGACCGTGCCATTTTTCAGCAGCGCCAGGCTGTGACCACCGTCAGCGGCAATGGCGGTGACTTCGCTCAGGCCACTCACCTGCACCGGAATGTAGCTGTTCTTTGCGCCCCCACCGGAGCCCCACGTCATGACCGTTCCGTTTTTCAGCAGGGCCAGGCCATAGCTTCCACCGGCCGCGATGGCGGTGACTTCTTTGAGCATGAACACCCGCACCGGAGTGGGAGTGTCTTCTTCGTAGGTGCCGTCGCCAAGCTGACCGTTGCCGTTTTCGCCCCAGTCCATGACAGTGCCGTTGCTCAGCAGCGCCATGCTGATCCCATAGGACGCGGCGACGGCCGTGACGCCGCTCAGCCCCGGTACCGGCGCCGGCACATCGCTTTCCTCGCAACACCCGTCGCCCAACTGACCGCGCGCGTTCCTGCCCCAAGCCATGACCGTGCCATTGCTCAGCAGCGCCAGGCCCTGGCTCCCGCCGGCCAAATCCGTGACGCCGCTCAGGCCGGTCACAGGCACCGGTGTCTGACTGCACCAGCCGGCGCCTTCGGGGCATGATTCGGGGCCCGGGAAAATGCCGCTGCCGAGCTGCCCGTCATCGTTTTCGCCCCACGCGACAACGCTGGACGCCGCCGACGCGCAAGCCGCTCCCGATAAGCTCGCTGTCAACGCGACGAGCACGCATAGCGCACGAGCCACCCGCAGATCAGCGCGCACAGCGCCCAATGGATCGCGGCGCAGCCGCGTCCACAGCCCAACCGGGCGCCCCCCAGATGATCCGACAATCATGGCGGAAAGATACTGAATGCCGGACTTCTAAATCGGGGAGACAGGATTTGAACCTGCGACCGCCCGGCCCCCAGCCTGCGGGTTTGCGTGTCCCCGAGTGTTCTGGCCCCCAGTTTACTGGCTTTCGGTGCTTCTGAGTGCTCCTGAGTTGCGCTCACTTTGGACCCCAAATTGGACCCCAGGACATAAGCCTTGACTTCTACAAGCTTTGGTTTATACTCGATGAGTGTGGGAAGTCGAGTACACCGACACGTTCGGATCGTGGTGGGACGAGCTCACCAAAGACGAGCAAGAGCGCCTCACCGCCGCCGTCGAGCTGCTGGAGCAGGGCGGCCCTGCCCTCGGACGCCCGCTGGTGGACACCCTCAAAGGCTCCCGCCACCCGAACACGAAGGAGCTGCGTCCCCACGGCGGGCACATACGCGTGCTGTTCGCCTTCGACCCCCGCCGCATGGCGATCCTGCTCCTAGGCGGCGACAAGAGCCAGCGCCGGAGCAGCTGGTACGCCGAGGCGACCCCAGCCGCCGATGCGCTCTACGACGAGCACCTACAATCACTTCGCGACGAAGGAGCAATCCCATGACCACAGCCAAGACCACAAAGAGCCGCAAAGCGTTCGACGAGCTACGCAAGCAGATCGATGCCGACCCAGCGCGTCGCGCAACCGTCGAAGAGCACAAGACGGCGATGCTCAGCGAGCTACGTCGCAAGCTCGACCTCACCCAGGCAATCGTCGCCGACCGACTCGACGTCACCCAGGAGAACATCTCCCAGATCGAGCGCGGAGAGGCCGACGTTCGACTATCCACACTCAGCCGATACGTCGAGGCACTCGGCGGACACCTGGAGGTCCGAGCCGCATTCCCAGAGGAGACCGTCGCGCTCAGCGTAGGGACAGCCGCGACAATGCGTCGCCGGCGCACGCGCAGGGGATCCACCGCTGCAGCCAAGACATCTCGCAACCTCAACGCCCCGAGAGCAAAGAAAACGCCAGCAGCAAGCGACACCTGAGGCGGACGGAGGATACTCCACGGTGAGCGGCGACTGGCTCAACAACAGGCAGGCCGATCCGGCGTGCCAACTGCGTCACGTCTGAAAGCTCGCCAGCTGGCGAGCAGCGCGAACGATGGCCGTGAATTGCTCGGGCGACTCCGCCACGCGCAACAACTGGATCGGCGCCTGGTCATTCAAGCGCGTGTTCGTGCCGAACAGCCACGCCTTCGCCGTCGCAGCGTCATACGTTTCGCCGATCATCCGCACGATCTTGTAGCCATGCCGCAAACGACGCGCCACAACCGCCCTCGGCTCAGGCCCATCCTCGCGGGCAGATCGCCGGCTGGGTTGCCCAGGCGGTTGCGCTGAAGGATGGGCAGCTGCTGCTCGTGCAGCCGATCATCTCGGCACAGGTGGTAATGGCCCTGCCGCTGGGAGTGCTCATCACCCACCAGCGCGTCGGCAGGCGCGAGTGGCTGGGTGCGCTGGCCCTGCTCGTCGGGCTCACCTGCTTCCTGGCGCTGAGCAACCCGTCGTCGGGGCGCGCGGGTGCCCCGACGCAGACGTGGGTGCTCGCCGGGCTGGTGGTGGTTGCCGTGGCGGTGCTCCTGGCTTTCGTCGGGGCGCGACGCGAGCCGGCTCTGAAGGCGTCGCTGTTCGGCTCGGCCGGCGGCGTCCTCTTTGCGTTTCAGGCGTCGGTGACGAAGGTCTTTGTCGATGTTGTTGAAGGTGGGGTCGGCGCGATCCTTTCGAGCTGGTCGACGTACGTGCTCGTCGCCTGCGCGGTGATCGGCTTCTACTTCGTCCAGGTCTCGCTTCAGGCCGGCGTCCTCGCACCTGCCGTCGCGAGTACGAACGCGGCCAATCCCGTCGCCAGCGGGATCCTGGGCCGCTTCATCTTCCAGGAGGTTCCGAGCCGCACGCCCGGCGGAAAGGTCCTCTCCTTCGCTTCGCTCGCATTGATGCTCGCCGGGCTGATCGCGGTGTCGCGTGGCCGGGCGGGCGCTGATCAGTCGGTGGAGCTCGCACCGCCGGCCTCGGCCCATCAGCCGTGATCTGACGGCGGGGTTTCGGCGGGCGAGCCCTTGCTCGTTCTGATGGCCTGCAGCGCGGCGTCGAGCGTGGGATAGAAGTGGTCGCGGTCGAGGGTCTCCATCAGGCCGTAGCGCAAGGTGAGGTCCTGCAGGCGGCCGCGCAGCTCGGCGAAGGCGAGGTGAATCCCGGCGGTGTTCAGCTCGTTGTCGAGCTGCTCGAGCATCTCGGCGGCGGTGACGTCGACATCGGTGACCGCCTCGCACTGCAGGACGATCCAGTCGGGTTTGCGTTCGCGCACGATCCGTCGTATCTGCTGGCGGAACGCGCCGGCGTTCGCGAAGAACAGCGGCGCCTCCCAGCGGTAGACCACGACGCCGGGGAGCTGCTCGGCGTCCGGATGGGTGTCGACGTCGTGCCAGCCCTCGAGCGCGTCCGTCCGTCCCAGCACGGCTCCGTGGGGCCACCAGTTGCGCCGAAAGAATAGGAGGATCGCGAGCGCGACCGCGACAACGATCCCCTGCAGCACGCCGAGCAGCATCACGCCGGCCGTGGCGACGAGGGATACGCCGAACGCGCTGCGGCGGACCTGGAGGTAGCGACGCAGGATGCCGAGGTCCATCAGCGACAGCGCGGCGACGATCACGACCGCGGCGAGCGCCGTCTGCGGAAGGTCGGCGAGCAGCGAGCTCAGGAACAGCAGGAGCACGGCGACGAGGCCCGCGCCCACGAGACCGGTGACTTGGCTCTTGGCGCCCGACTGCTCGGCTACCGCGGTCCTCGAGCCGCTGGTGGAAACGGCGAAGCCCTGGAACAGGCCCGCGGCGATGTTCGCCGCGCCCATGCTGATCATCTCCTGGTTGGGCTGCACCTCGTCACCACGGCGGGCAGCGAAGCTGGTGGCGGTGGCGATCGTGTCGGTGAGAGATACGAGCGTGATGCCGATCGCCGCGATCAACAGCGGGCCGACGTCGCCGGCGCTCGTCCACGGAAGGGTCGGGGTCGGCACACCCTGGGGCAGGGCGCCGACGGTTGCCACACCGTGCTCGGCGAGTCCGAACACCGCGGAGGTCACCGTGGCACCGACGACCGCGATCAGCACCGCGGGCAGGCGCGTGGTGATGCGCGGCAGCACGAGGAGCAGGACGAGCACCGCGATGCCCACGATGAGCGTCGTCGTCTCGGTCTGATCGAGGCCGTCGAAGAATGCGCGAACCTCGTCGAGGAAGGAGTCGGCGTGCGTGGAGAAGCCGAACAGCTTCGGCAACTGCCCGACGATGATCGTGATGCCGAGACCGTTCATGTAACCGACCTGCACCTCCTTGGAGAGGAGGTCGGCGACGAAACCGAGCTTGCCAAGCCCCAGGCCGATCTCGGTGAGGCCGACCAGCACCGCCAACATGCCGGCCAGCGCGATCGCGGTCCCGGGGCCTCCGCCGGCCAGCAGCGGCATGATGGCGGCGAGGATCAGCGGCGAGATCGAGGAGTCGGGGCCGAGCACGAGCACTCTCGAGGGTCCGAACACCGCGTAGCCGACCAGGCACGCGATTGTCGTGTACAGGCCGGTGACCGCGGGGAGCCCGGCCAGCTGCGCGTAGGCCATTCCCTGTGGGACGAGGATCGCCGCCAGGACGACCCCGGCCACAAGATCCGGTCGCAGCCACGCGCGTTGATACGTGCGGATCGCGCGGGCACCCGGCATCCAGCGCTCGACCCGGCTCGGCGCGGCCGCGGTCATGGCCCGTTGAGGCCGGAGGCCAGGCGCGTGGCGAGCACGCCGGAGCCGATGCCGATCGCGGCGCCGGCCGCCACGTCGCTCGGGTAGTGCACACCCGTGTGAACGCGCGAGTAGGCCACCGCGCAGGCCAGTGGACCGAGCAGGGGCATGAGTCCCGGCAGCTCGCCGCAGGCGCCTGAGGCGAACGCAAACGCCGCCGCGCTGTGTCCGGAGGGAAAGGATGTCGACCGGGGCATGCGGATGAGCGCCGGGGCCGAGTGCCCGCTTGGGCGGCGTCTTCGTGCCAGCAGCTTGACCGGTCCGTTCGCCAAGGCTGCCGCGATCGCGATCGCGAGGATGCCGCGGCCGGAGGCCCTCCGTCCGGGACGGCCTCCGCAGGCGGCGAGCAAGCCTGCGATGAGGAGCCAGAGTCGGGAGTAGTTGGCCGCTCGCGTAAGCGCCACGAACGTCCGGTTGAGGTCGGGGGAGCGCATCCGGGCGGAGCACCGCATGAGCCACTGATCCAGCCGCTGCAGGGGCCCGGCCATCAGCGCGCGACCTGGCGGGGCCGCCCGACCGTGGCATCCCTGACGCAGCGCACGACGTACACCGCCCAGCCTGTCCCGAGCAGGACACCGGCGATCACGTCGCTTGGATAATGAACGCCGAGGTACACACGTGAGGCGGCGACGGCCGCCACCAGCAGCACCGCCGCGAGGGTGAGCAAGCGCGTGAGCAGGGGCGTGGCCCGCGCCGCATGCGCCGCGAGCACCAGTGATAACCAGAAGGCGCTGGCCTGTGTCGCGTGGCCCGAGGGAAAGCTCGAACTGGTCACCGCCTGCAGGTGCTCGACTGGCGGGCGCGGGCGGGAGACCAGCAGCTTGACGACGTCAGAGATGAGCATCGCGCCGCCGAGGCTGACCGCCACGGCGACCGCCTCCCAGCGCAGGCCCGCCCGCACAAGGACGACGCAGCAGACGAGCGCGAGCGGAACCAGCAGGAAGGCGCTTCCCGCCCAGGTCACCCCCTTCGCGACCGCGGTCAGCTCCGTCGAGCGCTGGCGGGCGACTTCCTGCACGAATTCCAGATCGCCTGACCCGACGATCGAGGTCCAGAGTGCACCTGCGCCCCATCCGATCATGATGAAGAAGGCGAGGCCCACCGCCAGGCATGCGAGAGGGCGTCTCACCGGCCGGCAGCCACCCGCAGCAACGCGCCGAGGTTGTCCCGCGAGAGCGTCACGGCCCGGGCGGCCGGCGCCAGGCCCGCCGCGCGCGGCAGGCGCACCCGTAGCGCCCCGGGCATCGAGGCGAAGCGCAGCGGCGGCTCCAGCATGAGCGCCTCGCCGTCGAGGCCAACCTCGACGGGGCCGCCCGAGCGGACCTCGAACTCCGGCGTCGACCAGGACATCAGTCCAGGGAAGCGCCCCGCCTGGCCCACGAGCTCGAGTGCCACGAGCTTCGACACGTCAGACGGCGCGCGAACGCGCGCGACCGTGACGCCGAGCGTGCCCGTGTCGATGCGCGCGCGCGTGCCTGCACCCGACAGGTGCGTCAGCTGATAGCGGTTGTTCGAGACGAGTATCAGGGGCGCGTCGCCGCAGCTGCTCCCGTCAGGAGCGGTGAACTCGAGGTCGATCGGCTCGGCGCCTGGGCCGAGCAGATCCGGAAGCATGCGTGTCCACGTCTCGAGCTTGGCGTCGCGGTAGGCCTCGGATTGGACAACCTTCGCGTAGACGCCTAGCGAGGCATTGTTGACGAACACACGGTCGTTGACCCGCGCCAGGTCGATGCGCCGCTCGATTCCGTCAGTGAAGGCATCGAGCGCGCCCACCACGTCGTCGCGATCGAGGCCGAGGTCGAGCGCGAAGTGGTTCCGCGTCCCTGCGGGGATGCACACGTGCGCCACACCGCTTCGCGCCGCGACCGTCGCCACGAGCGCCTGCGACCCGTCGCCTCCAGCCATCCCGACGACCTCCGCGCCGCGGGCGATGGCGTCTTCGGCAAGATCCAGCAGGTCATCGCCGCGTTCCAGGACGATCGGCTCGATGCCTCGCCGCCGAGCCTCGCCCGCGAGGTCGAAGCGCTCGGCCTTCCCGCCACCCGACCACCGGTTGATGATCAGCACGCCCCGACCGGCGGCGCCCACCGCGATGGTCGCCGCGGCCACCGTGCGAGCCGCGGCCTCCCCTGTCCGCCCGAGGGCATAGCGCGCAGCGAAGCCGAAGGCTGCGAGCAGCAGCAGAAGGGCAGCCAGCACCAGCGCTCCCTGCCAGTGAGTAGCCAGCACGACGATCAGACCCGCCGCGGTCAGCGCTCCGAAGGCGGCGCCGACGATGCGCGGGGCGCCGCGCGCTGTCAGCGCGAGCCAGATCGCGCCGCTCGCCGCCAGCACCAGACCCACGGCCAGCGCCGCGATCGCCACATCGCCGGCCAGCGCGACCGCCGCAACCACGGTCATGGCAGCCGGCGCGAGCAGCGCCAGCACCGCGGCAATCCTCGGCAACCATGCCGTTCCACGCGCGGCACGGCTGCCATCTGGTGTTGCGGGCGTCGCTTGCATGAACCCTCCCAGGCAGGCCCCCGGTCAGACCGTCCTGCCGCGCACAGGGCTGGTCATGGCCTCTGAGTCGCTGACCGGACCTAGCCGGCGAGCGCCTTCTGCTTGAGCTGATCGAACTCGGCCTGGCTGATCGTGCCGTCATCGAGCATCCGCTTCGCCTGGGTGATCCGCTCGGACGAGTCGGTCTTTGCTGCTGCCGACTGCACGTACTGATCGAACTGCGACTTGGCTTCCTGCTGCGCCCTGATCGCGCGTTCGGTCATGCCCGTGTGCTCGGCGATCAGGTATACGAAGACACCGAGGTAGGGCAAGACGATCACGAAGACGACCCATATCGTCTTGACGAACCCGGATATGTCGTGGCGACGGAAGATGTCAGCGAAGACCGTGAACAGGATCCAGAGCCACACCACGAAGGCAAAGAAAATGAGCATCGTCCAGAACACTTCGAGAAACGGATAGCTGGTGGCAATCAACGTGTTCCTCCTCTCGTGGCCCCAGCGCTCCTGACTGCGACGTGCCGCTGGACCCAAAGTCGATGGTGCCGACGGTACACGGCCCCAGCCTTCTCTGCTTCCGTACTTCTCCGCACCGCAACGAGGAGGCTTCCGAAGCGCGCGGGGCGTTCTAGGCGAGCGGCAGGCCGGCCGGGGCCCGTGTGATCTGTGCAGGTATCGTTAGGATCCGTTAGATGAGTTCGGCGGGTTATGCGACAGGTATGCCTGCGAGCCGCATCCAGACGCTGTTTGGCCGGGTGATGGCGCTCGTCGCGCTGACGGTGGGGTTCGCGACGCTGGGGGCGTACCTGGGTCGAAACTTGGGCGGGAGCCGGGTGGTTCGTGGCGTGGCTGATCGCGCTCGCCTGCCTGGTCGGGCTGAACGTTGCAAGTGCACGCGGGAGCCACAGCCTTGCGTTGGCGCTGCTGCTCGCGTTCGGCCTGCTGGTAGGCGCGAGTGTGGCTAGCACCATCAACTACTACTCCGCAACCGATCCGACCGCGGTCCGCCAGGCATTCGGGGCGACCGCGCTGTTCGTGGGCGGCCTCGGCTCCGTTGGTTACGCCATCCGTCGCGACCTGTCCTTCCTATACCGAACGTTGTTCTGGCTGCTGCTGGCGCTCATCGTCGCCGGCATCGTGCTGATCTTCGTTCGTATACCCGCCGCCTACACGGTCTACGCGCTCGCCGGGCTTGCGATCTTCGGCCTCTACACCGTCGTGGACTTCAACCGGTTGCGCCACGCAGGGAAGAACGAGGCGATCCCCTTGGCCGCCGGGATCTTCCTGGATGTGCTGAATATCTTCCTGCTCTTCCTGCGGCTGTTCTCGCGCTCGTCATAGGAGCCCCAGCAGCGTCATCCCAACTCATTGCGGCGGGCTCCCTCCGACGTCGCAGCCCGGCGCGACTGAGAGTGCCGCCAGCATCCGACGGGTAGTTCGCCTCGTTTCGTCTACGGGGGTTGCGGATACGGGCGCTGGCGAAGCGGGAGATTGGATCGACCCCGACTAGGCTGGGTGATGGCGGAAGCCTCGAATCAGGATGGCGGATGGCCGACAAGCGTCAAAAGAGGGTCTCCGAGTTCATTGAGCCGTTCCGGGTCAAGCCCGGGGCGAAGGTGACCCTCACCAAGGACTTCGACCCCGCCTTCAAGGGGGGCGTGAAGAAGAAGCGGGAGGGTCCCGCCCTGCTCGCCGAGGGGGTGCGGCTGCTGTCTGAGTACCAGGCTCGGCTTGCGGCTCAGGATACGTGGGGGGTGCTGGTGGTCTTGCAGGCGTTGGATGCGGCCGGCAAGGACGGGACGATCCGCCACGCGATGAGTGGGGTGAACCCTCAGGGTGTCGCAGTGCACAGCTTCAAGGTGCCGTCGGCTGAGGAGCTCGACCACGACTTCCTCTGGCGCTACGCGCAGCGTCTCCCTGCTCGCGGCGAGATCGGCATCTTCAATCGCTCCCATTACGAGGAGGTGCTTGTGGTGCGGGTGCACCCGGAGAACCTCGATCGCCAGAAGCTGCCGAAAGCGGCGAAGAGGGGCGATGTGTGGCGCCGACACTACCGGGAGATCAACGACTGGGAGCGCTACCTCACCGACAACGGTTTCCGGATCGTCAAGCTGTTCTTGAACATCTCCAAGGAGGAGCAGCGCGCCCGCTTCCTGCGCCGGATCGATCTTCCCGACCACAACTGGAAGTTCTCCACGGCCGACGTCAGGGAGCGTGAGCGCTGGGATGAGTACCAGAGGGCATTCTCCGAGACGCTCTCGCACACGAGCACGGAGTGGGCTCCGTGGTACGTGGCGCCGGAGAACATTCCGCAGTTGGTCCTTGCGGCTGAGCAGCACACGGGTCTGCATGCCGTGTCCGACGTGACTCCGGTCTCTCTAGACGGAGCAACAGGGTGGCTGTGGCACCTCCAGGGCGTCGTGCCCGGCGCTCTCTTCGGGCGTCCTCAAGTCGCAACCATGGACGTACACTGCTCCGAAATGTGGGCGTCGGTCGACGGTTTCACGGCCATCAAGATGCTCCTTACCGCGCCGCGAGCGAGCGCGCACGAAGCCGCCGATGGGCTGGGTAGCGTGATCTCGAGTTGGCAGTGGGCAGTGGAGGCGGGCTGAGACTGAACTTCCCTCGGTTTCGAGAATGCGCGGCCTGGTTGTCGGCATAGCTGAGGACCTGGGCTCCGAAACCTGACACCGTCCTAATCCATCGTGGGTGCGATGAGCGTGTGCACTTGGCCGTCCCTGATCAGCATTAGCTGTCAGGTGGCGGGCCGATCCAGCTCGCGTCCGATCAGCGCGCCCGTCACTCCGAGCGTGGGAGGCTGGGCCAGGGCGCCAATGAGCACATCGTGGCTCTGTTCAGAACTCACCCATAGTTCGAACTGCACGGCGGCGTCCGCGACGACTAGCGTTGGTGTGAGCGCCGTTCGAGACTTGTTCGGGACTATGCAGAACGAGGGAGCGAGCAAGGGCATTCTCGTCATCACCAGTGGATACGGCAAAGCGTCATTTGAGTTCGCGCAAAACAAGCCGCTCGAGCTGCTGGGCGGCAGCAACCTACTCTACCTGCTCGAGAAGCACGCAGGAATTACCGCCAAGATCGAACCGCCCGAGGATTGGGTTCAACCGGAAGAAAAATCGGCCGGCGAAGCACAAGTCGAGAAAAGCTCTCCACCGGAGCATGAGCCGACTTCCGACGGCTCCGTGCTCGAAACCGACGTGGTCTGACTGCTCGTACGCGGCGAATCATCCGTCACTTGGACAAACGCGTCTAACCGTCTGAAGCAGTAGGCAACTCGCTGATTTAAGAACTCGCGCCTTCCGCCAACCGCTGGCTCACTCTCTCCAATCGAGGCCGTAGACAGGGTAGTTCACGCTCAACCACGTCCCAGACAAGCGTGAGGTTGACACCAAAGTATTCGTGGATGAGCTTGTCACGCATACCGGCGATCTGCCGCCAGGGCACCGCCGTGTCGAGCGCGCGGGTGTCGGCTGCGCCCCGGTTCCATCTCGACCACGAGATCCACGTCGCTTGCCGCGCCGCGCTCCCCACTGGCGATCGATCCGAACACGCGAACGTTGCGTGCGCCGTGCTGGGTCGCGTACCCCAGGATCTCATCCCTCCGCACGCGGAGCCGACGCAGGTCGAGTTGATCGGATTCGGTCCCCATTGACGGTCACGGCCTCCGTTGCTGATCGCCGCACTCGGGGCGACCCGAGAGCGATCAAGTCAGCGTCTTGGTTCGTTTGGCGACATTCTGATATTCGGAATCGGGGAGACTGGTTCAATTTGGCTTGGATCCTTGGGATTCGGCCGAAACTGCAGCCGATTTGCAGCCGGTATGCACGCCGTGCGCACGCCACGAGAGCCCACGATGCACGCTCGACGCACATGCTACCGCGTGTGCCGGGCGCAACCAACGACCACCCGGTCCCGAGCCGGCAAAATGCCCCGACCGGGGTAGCGAACCGACGCATGCTGCCGAGCGGGGCCCCTCACTTCAACGTGCTGATCAGGCCGGGCTGGCCGACGGTACGGCGGCTCGGGGCACGTGTCGCGCGAGCACGGAGGCGCGTCGGCGGACTGGTAGGCGGCAGCGTTTGCGCGCAGGCGGACCCAGACGCCGACAACGCCGAAAGCGCTGCGTCAACAATTGCGCTATAGTTGACATCAAGATTACGCGGCATCGAACTCGAGAGGCAAGGAACATGAGGATCTACATCCATCGAGAAGCACAAGACGAGGCGGAGGCGTTCGAGTTGCCCGGCCAGGCGAGCATCACCCAGGAGCTCAAGCTCGAGCTGGAGGAGATCGTCCTGCTCGAGGACCAGGACGAGGCGCTCGATCCTGCGCAAACCTTCGAGCAGGCCGGAGTCGCAGACCGCGCACACGTGTTCAGGGGTCGCAGACACCCCATCGAGGTGAGCGTCGAGTACAACGGCCAGACCCACGAAAAGCAGTTCGGCGCATCCACCCGCGTGGAGCGCGTCTTCAAATGGGCAGTCGGCGAGCACGGTTTCGACCTCGGCGAAGTCGATGCGGCCGAGCACCAGCTCGCGCTGGCCGACGAAACCGTGCCAGCAGGGGACGTTCATCTCGGCTCGCTCGACCAGACGACGCCCGGGCGGGTCGCATTCTCGCTGGTGGCCAAGCACAGGCACGAGGGCTGACCATTGGCCGCCCAGCCCGCGCCGAGCCCACCTGAGCGCCTCTTCGCCGAAGACATCGCCGGCTGCGCGTTCGCCGTCGGCGTCGACCGCGGGCACTGGCGCCTTGTCAGCATCCATTGGCCGTATGCCGTGATCGAGATCAAAGCCGCGCCCCGACCCGGCAGCCCGGACTGGGTCGCGCTGCGCTTCCTGCTCGCAAACTACCCGCAGGCGCCGAGCGCACAGCCTTGGGACATCGAACGGGAGAACATGCTCGACCCGGGCCGCTGGCCGGGCGGCAGCACCCGGATCCGCGGCGCCTTCCGGCCCGAATGGCGCCCGGACGCGCTGTACATGCCGATGGACGGGCTCGCGCTCGAGGCGCACCCCGAGTGGCAGCAGAAGTACGCACGCGACGCGTGGGACCCCAGCAGGGACATCACCCAGTACCTGCGGACAGTACACGAGCTGATTAACCAGGACGGCTACAGCGGTGTCCGCGCACCTGCCTGAGCGACTCAGCATCAGCCGCCTGCGCTGGCGCGCGCTCGTCGGCGAGCTCGCCCGCCGCGGGCGGGGCGAACGCGAGAGCGGGGCGTTCCTGCTCGCGCGCGCCGACAAGGGCAGCCGGCGGGTCGCGGCGTGCGTCTACTTCGACGACATCGACCCCACAGCCTTGAACGGCGCGATCTCGATTCGCGGCGAGAAGTTCGTGCGGCTCTGGGCGATCTGCAAAAAGGGCGGGATGCGCGTGATCGCCGACGTGCACACACACCCCGGATCGGGTGTGCGCCAGAGCGCGATCGATGCCGCCAACCCGATGATCGCAACGCGCGGACACGTCGGGATCATCCTCCCCCACTTCGCGCAGCGGGAGGCGACACCCAAGCACGCCGGCGTACACGTCTACGCTGGCGACCGCACCTGGAAGAGTGCCTACGGCAAAGAGGCCGCCGCGCTGCTTCAGCGCACCTGGATCTGAGATGCCCGCGATCGACCCCGAGAGCGTGGACCGTGTCGCAAAGCTGCTCGTCGACGCTGGCGACGCCGCCAGCTTCCCCGAAGCGGAAGCACTGCTGCGCACCTACCGGATGCAACTCGTGATCGGCGCGGAGCAGTGCGCGCAAGCGCCCTGGCAAGCCGCGGCGCTCAGCATCGTGAACACCGCAAAGCGAGCCATGCATGGCGGGGTCACGGTGATCCTCAACGAGGACAGCCCGTGCCTCGTGCCGTTCGGGCACGGCGAGCCGCTCTCAAGCGTGCTCGCCCTCCTCGGCGGCACGCTCGCCGAGCAGCGTGAGCCGGGTGTCGCGACGATCGCGCTCGGTACACACGAGCCGCCCGTGGGCAGCGCACCGTGCGTGTGGGCCAGCGCGCAAGGATGGATCGCAACGGTCTCCCCCACCCCGCCCGTCCCGCCTGCTGTAGCCGCGGAGACACCCGCGGCGGTGCTGGCCGGAAGCCTTGCGGTCTCGGAGATCTTCCAGTGGCTGCGCGGGCACGTCGTCGCAGCGGACCGGACACTGCATGTGTCGCTGTGGAATCCCGGCGAGCAGCAGGACGGCCCGCCGATCACGCACTTGCCCGCCGAGCTGTGGCTGCTCGGCCTTGGGCACCTCGGCCAGGCCTACGCTTGGCTGCTCAGCCTGCTGCCCTACCCGCTGAAGGGCAGCCGCGCGCTGTTCCTGCAGGATGATGACTGCCTCAGCGCTGCCAACCGCGCCACCTCGCTGCTGCACAGTGGCAGCGCCATCACGCAGCGAAAGACACGACTGCTCGCCAGCGTGATGGACGAGCTCGGCTGGGAGACAACCCTGATCGAGCGCCGCTACCACGGTGGCAAGCTCCGCACGCCCGGCGAGCCGGGCGTGCTGCTCGGCGGCGTCGACAACCTCGACGCGCGGCGCAGCCTCGACGAGGCCGGATTCCCGGTGGTCTACGACGCCGGGCTCGGTGCCGGACCCGACGGGTTCCTGGCGATGAGCATCCGCCGTCTGCCGGGGTCGCGCCCCTCACGTGAGACCTGGCCCGCGCCGCGCCCGCGGCCCCAGCGCGAGTTGAGCGGCGCCTACGCGCAGCTCGAGGCCTTAAGCGGCGACCGTTGCGGCGTGGAAATGCTCGCCAACCGGACCGTCGCAACGTCGTTCGTCGGGCTCGCCGCCGCCTGCTTTCTGATCGGCGGGCTGCTGCGCGAGCTACACGGCGGGCCGGCGCTGGAACTGGTGGACCTCTCGCTGCGCGACCCCAGTCAGATCACAGTGCTGAGCGCCGGCGACGCGCCGACGCTGCGGATCGCGAGCGTCGCATGCGCGCGCTGAGTGTGCGCTCAGGCCAGCTTGGCCGTCCCGTCCGGAAGCAGGCGAAAGCAGACAACGTGCGCCGGGCCGGTGCTCGTGGCCAGCAGAGCGTCGCGCACCGCGGGCGCCAGCACCATCGCGCTGGCCCCCTCGTTAGCGAGGATCGAGCTCATCGTCAGGCTGTTGGAAAGCACCACGGTCGTGCCGGTTTCGCGCACGTGCACGTCGCCCGCATTGTTCTCCCAGCGCCGCGCCTTGATCGGGCGGGAAAACACTGGCGCGAGCACCAGCGAGACGCCGAAGTCACGGATCAACGGACCTACGTCAAGCGGACGCGAGAGGTCTTCGCAGATCAGAATCGCGATCCGCGCTGCGCCCGCGTCGATCACCTCAAGCCGGCGGCCGGGGACGAGGTCCTCGGCGATCGCCCCGGAGCCAAGACGCCCGTCGAGCTTCCAGCGCTCGAGCTCCTCGGCGGTGAAATCGAACCCAAACAGCTTGCTCTGCCGGACGATCACCGCACCCGTGCGCCCGTCAATCAGCGGCGCCGTGTTCGACGCACGCCCGTCCGCCCCGGTCAGCGCGCCGCTGCCGGGCACCAGCAGCCGCAGCCGAGTCGGACCCCGCTCGGGGGAGCGAAGCGCGCTCTCCCACGCATCCAGCAATGCCGGGGTGAGCGTCAGCTCCGGGGCCAGAGCGATCAGCACGCCCGAGCGGTCGATCTCGGAAAGGAGCTCCGGGATCCGGGCCGCGATCGTGGCCTCAGCGGCAGCGGAGATTCGGTAGTAGCGCCGGCCGCCCGACTCCCGCACACGGAAGCTCATCTCCGCTGGGTCCGCGATCATCGGCACGCAGCCGATCAGCAGCCCGGCGGACAGGTCGCCGCGGAGGATCGTGCTCGCCTCGCCGACCCGCGTGACGGCGGCCCGCTCCCAGGACTCCGCAGGCACGCGCAGCACGTTCGCGAACAGCTCGCGCTTGTGGCTGACGTTTCCCTCCTGGCGCCCGCGAGCGACCATGCGCGGCAGCAGCGCGCCCCCGGCCGCGCCGGAGTCAAGGCGCCCACGTGCAGCGACGAATCCCGCGAGCGCTTGCAGCGGCAGCGGCACACGGTCCCCGGCAAGCGCAACCGTAACGTTCACGTGGCGCAGCGCACGGTCGATCCCGACGAGCGCCGCGTAGCGGGCGCCCTCCAGGTCGGGGTGGTTCTCGACGCGCATCCGCACGCTGCTCGCAGGACGCCCGCCCTCGACATCGGAGGCGACCGACGCCGCGAAGCTGCCGAGACGCTCGTCGGCAAACCACGCCTCGGCATTCTCCCGGACAAGGTGTCTATCCAGCTCGTCATACAGCGAGCAGAACAGGTCAGGAAACTCGTGCAATGATTGGCCTAAGCTTGACAATGTGCCCCGCCGATGAGGAGGATGCGCCCGTGGGCCAGCCCACTGAACAGATCGCCACGCCCGGGACCGCGGAGCGAGCAGGGCTCCTGCGTGCCTGGCTCGGCGGCCTTGACCAGGACAGCGCGAGCTGGGAAGCCGACCTGTCCGCCGTGTCGATGCTCGTCGTCGACTCGCTTCTTCACAGCGACGCAGACACGCTCGCGCAGGTGCTCGATCCGGTACGCGACGCGCTCGCGAAACTCTACGATGCCGGCGGGCGCGCACGAGAGATCCGCGGCTATCTGCTGGCGCTGCTCGCCGTCACTCGCGTGGGGCTCGAACGGCTCCCGGACCCGCTCGCCGTGCACATCGCACCTGAGTCGCACGCCGCGAAGGCGCTTACTGCGCTCGCAGCCGGCAAGCCGCTCAGCAGCACCGAGCTTCAGAGAAAGCTCGACACGAGCGCCTCGCAGGTTAGTCGCGTCGGACGGCAGCTGCTCGCAGACGGCCTCGTCGTGCAACGCCGCAGCGGACGCACCGCCAGCTGGGAGATCACGCCGCGTGGGCGCCTCGTCGCGCCCACGCCCGTGCGCTCTCGCAACCGCGCCGGGTAGACCCGCCCGCCGGGCGCCCCGGCTCGCATGCGGGCAGGGAAAAACATCGGCGCTGAATGTCTCGCTACGGTTCGGGGGGACGGGGCGCGCCCGCCGTGACAGGCCCGCCGTGCTCAAGACAGCGCACCCGAAAGGTACTTCGACGCCCCACGCGGCGTGGGTTTCGTAAAAGCTGGATAATTGATCATCGGTCGCACTCGCTAATCACGAATTTTTCCCTAGATCTAAGCCGTTTTTGTAGCTCGCCGCCGATATTGACCTAGGATAGCGCCAACGTCCGGACATCAACGAAATGCCTGCAAAACCGCTTGTTTTTGGGTCTTTCGCGATAATCGCTATGATTTCGAATCGGATCATCCACAGTTCTACTAAGCGGGAGGCCCACGATGGAGGCCATGAAGACCGAAGCGACGCTTGAGATCGAACGCGACGACGCGGAGCGGAACGAGTTGCGCGTCGCAGGCTTTGACAGCGTCGCGATCCAGCGACTAGTCGGCGAGATCAGCACAAGCGAGCCGACGGAGTTCGCGCGCGGCTACAACCGAACTCACAACCGCCACAACCGCTAGCGGCACCCGCCCATGAGCCGGGACATCGACACCGTCCTGCTCAAGACGGCCAGCAGGTGCAACCTGAACTGCAGCTACTGCTACGTCTACAACATGGGCGATGAGGGCTGGCGCTCCCAGCCGAAGCGGATGTCCCAGACGGTTACCGAGGCCGTCCTGGAGCAGCTCGGGCTGCTTAGCTACTCACAGGATCGGCCCCTGAGCGTGGTGATGCACGGCGGTGAGCCGTTGCTGTTCGGAATCGACCCCATGTCCCGCCTCGTCAGTGGGCTTCGAGGCCAGCTCAGGCCCGACGCCGGGATCCACATTCAAACGAACGGCGTGTTGCTGACCGGCGATTTCATTGACCTGTTCGCGGAGCATGACGTGGGGATCTCGATCAGCTTCGACGGTCCGAGTCACAACGTGAACCGGCTCGACCGTCGCGGCCGCGGTTCGCATGATCGTGTGCTCGCGGCGATCGAACGACTGCGTGAGCATCCTGCTGGGGAGCGCATCTTCGGGGGACTGCTCGCCGTGGTCGATCCGTTCTCAGAACCGGCGGCGATGTACCGCGCAATGAAGGCAACGGGCGCACCGAGCTTTGACTTCCTCTACCGCGATGGGAATTACGTGACTCTGCCGTTCGGCAAGGCGAGTGCGGCGTCGAGCGAGTACGGCGCCTGGATGGTTGCCCTCGCCGAGGAGTACCTGGCGGATCCTGAACCACCTCGGATTCGCATTCTCGATGACCTGATGCGCCTGATCCTTGGAGGCCAGAGCCAAAAGGAGGGCGTCGGCGTCGTCGAGTACGGGATCGTCGTGATCGACACCGACGGCACCGTCACCAAGAACGACACGCTGAAGGTTGCTTACGCCGGCGGCGATCGGTTTGAGCGCCCTTACAACATCACCGAGCGAGCATTGCCGGCGTTCCTGGCGCAGGAGGATCTCGATGGCTACTACGCGCTGTCGGAGCCGACAGCCGCGGAGTGCACGGCGTGCCCGGAGCGCAACGTCTGCGGAGCAGGGATGCCGGCTCACCGCTGGTCAGAGGAGAGCGGATATGACAACCCGACGGTCTTCTGCTCAGACCAGAAGATGCTGATCAGTTACCTCCGCCGCCGCCTGGGACAACCGGCACAAGTCCCACTCCCGAGCGCACTCGATGCAGCTCATGCCTGAGCACGGAACGATCGGTGTGGTACCTCCTCCGCACAACGCCGACACGGATGGCGGGACGCTGCGCTTTGACCTACAGCGGCGTGTTGCCGCCGATGAGCCGTTCCGGTACGCAACTTTCCAGGACTGCCTCTCCCCCGGGGCAGCCGACCGCGTGCTCGCGTGGTTCGAGACATCCGCCCCGTGGAAGCACATCACGACCGACTTCTACGAGCAGTATGAGTTCAGCTGCTGGGACAGCACGGACCCCGTCGCAGAGCTGCTGCGAAGCGACACCCTGCTTAGCGCCCTACGACGCGAGCTGAGCGACCTGTTCGGCCGCGAACTGCAGCCTGATGCGACGGTCGTTGCGCACCGGCTAGTGCCGGGGCACCGCATCGAGATCCACAACGATCACCTCGAGGACGGTGAGACGCACCGCTTCGTAGTTCAGCTGAACCGCGGCCTACGTGACGCCGACGGCGGCTTCTTCATGCTGTTCAACAGCAGCGATCCCTCCGACGTTCACGATATTCTCAGACCGTCAAGCCGGAGCGGCTTCGCTTTTGAGATCTCCCCGGACTCCTACCACGCGATCTCGCAGATGCACGACAATGTCAGGTACTCGATCGTTTACTCCTTCTTCGCAGCTTCCTGAAGAGATCCGTACGGCGTTCCACGCGGACCACGAGCTTTGGTACCCCGGTCTCGCCGCCAGTCTCGTACAGGAGTTCGAGCGACAGTGGGGCGATGAGGGATGGAGCCGTGACACCTATGGCACGCAACGCTGGATCATAGGGGACCCGGCAGCGCCTCGGATGGAGCGCGGCGTCGTCAACGCCGGCTGGGGCGAGTTGGTCGTGGAGGTTCTGCCGGCGAGCATCATCCGCTTAGAGAGCGGCATCCCGCCTTTGATCGCGTTGCCCCCAACGGGGGCTTCCGAGCATCTGCAAGCAGCTCTTGAACGTATCGCGCAGCTCGATGAGCTAGCGGAGTCACTTGGATCCCTGATCCGTAGCTGCCACGTCCTTGCAGCCGAGCGTGGCTACGACGTGAGTCACACGACGCCGGCTCTGCCGCTCTCGATCTTCACCTCGATTCCAGCGCCGGACGAGCGTCACGCCGAGCTGCGCCTCGCCGAGTCCGTGATCCACGAGGCGATGCATCTCCAGCTCACGCTGATCGAGTCCACCGTGAGACTGGTTGAGCAGCCCGATGCGACTGCGTTTTCGCCATGGAAGCAGACTGCCCGTCCGATACAAGGCGTGCTCCACGGCCTCTACGTATTCGCCGTGATCCATGAAGCACTCAAAGCACTGGCGGCGCGAGATCCGGGCACACACGAGTACGCCGAGGCGAGATGTCGTGAAATCGCGGCTGACATAGCGGCCATGGGTGAAGCACGCGAAAGCCTGACCTCGGACGGAGCCGTACTTTGGGACGCGCTGGTTTCGCGCATCGGCGTTCGCTATCAATAGAAAGATTCTATTTTTCCGAATCGGGAAGACTGGTTTAATTTGACTTAGATCCTTGGCTTTCGGCGGGTCTGCAGCCGTTTTTGCAGCCGGTGTGCACGTCGAGCGCACGCCATTGAGAACCCGCGATGCACGCTCGATGCACATCCTACCGCGCGAACCTGGCGTAGCCAGGCGAAAGGGCGCGCCGTCACTCTGTCCTCATGCGGCACGGCCATGATCAGCGCGCAAGGGCTCGGACGAGTCGAGCGCCTTGAGCTTTGCGGGCCCCGCGGATCGGAGTTCTTTGACCTTCGCGAGTAACTGCTCGTAGTCGGCCAACATCGCGCGCAATCGGACTGGCGCGGGCGGCTCTGCCCCGTCGGCAAGAGGTTGGTCGTGCACCCAAGCTGAGCAGGCGCCGACCCCGTCGTCGACCATCTCGCAGAGTTCCCGGGTCAACACGACCTTCCGCAGCTCCTGTGTGTGCACGGCATCGCTGCGACGCGTGACCGTGTCGGCGAGCAGCAATTCCTCGACCGCGCGCTCGTATGAGGAGCGAAGCATCGAGCAAAACCAGGCCACATCCTCGCGGTAGCGTTCCGGATTCTCGCCGTGAAACGACTGTGCCCGCTTGAGCTTCGCGTGCAGGCCCTCCACCCGCTGGGTCGCCTTGAGTCCCTCCCACGGGAGGCCCTCGCGGACATGCCCGACCGTACCGGCACTACGCACCAGGTGCTGGAAGTGGCACGGCAGCGACGGCGCGCGGCGCTGCAGCTCACGCACGAACGAGAGCTCGTGCGTGAACACGATCACCTGCCTGTCGACCGCCAGGCGGCAGAGCTGCTCGGCGATGTGCCGGCGGCCGTCCTGGTCTATCGAGCAGACCGGGTCGTCGAGGACGACGGTACTCGCGTCGGAGAGGATCTCCATCTCGGCGAGAAACATCGCCAGTGAGAGGCGTCGCTGCTCGCCTTGACTGAGCACGCTGTTCAGCGGTACGCCCTCGACGGTCTTGAAACGCAGCGACACGAGCGGGCGACCCCGAACCGTGCGCGGTCGCACGACCACCTCGAGAGCTGCGAACCCGAGCGCCGTCAGCTGCCGGTTCAGCGCACCCTGTAGATCGCATTCGATCAGTTGCCGGGAGAGCTCGGTGATCGCGTTGCTGACGCGAGTGGTGACCGTCTTGGCCTTGGCGCGCTCGAAACGCTGCACCTCGCGGAGGGCATCGAGGTGAGCGAAGACCTCCGGGAGGCGTCGAGCCAACTCCTCGCGAGCCCGCAGCTCCGCGAGCTCTGACTCGACGCTCTTCTTCCCGGCCTCATCGATGAGGGCAGCGTGCTCCGCGGCCTCGCGCGTGCGTGCGAGCGCGTAGCTGTCCAGAGGCCCGACCGGCGGCTCGGAGAGCGCGTGGGGCGTCTCCACCCCACGCTTGCGGAGCAGCGTAGTGGCGGCGCGTGCGTCATCCAGCCATCTTTCGACGCGCTCGCAGGACTCGGCCTCCAGCGCTTCGAGCGCCACGCGGTTTCGAGCAAGGACGGACGGGACGTCGGGCAGTGCGGCATTCGCCGTCTCGATCGCCTGCTCGGCACGGGTCACGCGGAGGGCGATCTCAGCGTTGACGAATACGTCGAAGCGCTCCAGCCGCGCCCGGGCTTGCGCGCTGAGGGGCTGCATGCAAAGCGGACAGTAGGCGGGGTCGTACGTCGGCGGGAACTCGCCTTCCTCGTGCTCGACAAAGGCGCGGGCAGCCTGCCAGAGGGCACGCCACGCCTCCGATCCGGCGCCGGGATGGGGCTCGCCGGTGAAACCCTCGGCGGCTAGAGCCGAGGCCTCCCGGGCGCCCTGCAGCTCGGCGAGCCGCTCAGAGGCGGCGCGCGTCGCGACTGGCCCAAGCGCGCGGTAGATCCCGCGGATCTCCGTCGCGAGAACCACTGTGCGCTGGGCGGCGTCTTCGGCAGCCTTGCGCAGGACCGGAGCCTGCTGGGCCTGGATCTCTCCGTGCTTGCGGGTCAGCTCGTCGAGACGCTCACGCTCCAGCTCGCTGAGGGTCGCGAGCTGTTTTAGATTGGTGGTCTCTGTGCTGGCGCTCAGCTGCGCAAGGATGCCCGCCACGGCGGTCGCCTCGCCGTAGGGCCGCAGATCAAGCGGTGAAGCTGGTTGCGCATCGGCGATCCTCGCAGCGAGCTCCTTGCTTACGCGACCGAGAGCGTTCGCGAGCCGGGTGAGACCCTGAAGCGCCCGCGGCGTGTAGTCGACCTCGGTCTCCCCAACGAGATACTCCTCGGCGCTCAGAGCGTCTGCAACGCAGATCCGCCCCAGCAGCGCCGGCGGCGGCGCCTGGAGATCCACAGGTATGTCCTGCTCGCTCCCGCCGATGGCGATCGTGACCGTTGCGCTCGGCGGCGGGCATCCCCTGGCGCTCACGTTAGCGAGCACAGTCTCCGAGCGCAGCGTACGCCCCGAGTGCTTGAAGATTCGCGAATAGCCAGTCTTGCCGCTGCCATTCTGCCCGTAGACCAGATTCAGCCCGGTCGACGCGAATGCGAGCGTCTGTCCGTCAGCGAGCAGGTTCACGCTGCAGATCTCAGAGATCGAACAGACCGTCAGCGGCTGCACGTCGCCGTCAGCACCCGGAAGATCCTCGGGAGAAACCTCACGGGGAGCCGGTGTGTGCAGCTCTTTCTCGAGCAGGACCGCGATCACCTCCTCGATGTCCCTTTCGGCGATCTCCGGGGAGGCCGCCGCGCGCAGGTAGAGCTCCTGCATCCAAGGTTCGAGTCGCTTGACGCGGGCGTAGATGTCCTGCTGTAGGCTCACAAGCATCGCATCTAAGCATGGTTCCAGCCGGCGGCATACGGCTGCGCGACGCACCTACGTCACTCGGCCGACTCTCAGCGAAGGATGACGCCACTTGCAGCCGGATTTGAGCCCTCAACGAAGGCCACCATCTCTGAGACGGCGCGCTCATCGATGCGCTCCTCCTCGTCGGTCGGGAGCACCTCGACATGTAGTTCTACGAACGCCGCGCTTCCTTCGATCGATTCATGCGACGCCTTCTGTCCCAGCTGAGGAGAGACCAGCGTGCACTGCGGGCTCGGCCATAAGACTTGACTTCTACAAGCTAGAGCTTATAATTATTGGGTGTGGGGAGTCGAGTACACCGACACGTTTGGATCATGGTGGGACGAGCTCACGGCCGAAGAGCAAGAGCGCGTGACCGCAGCCGTCGAGCTGTTGGAGCAGAGCGGCCCCGCACTCGGCCGACCGCTGGTCGACACACTCAAGGGTTCGCGCCATCCAAACATGAAGGAGCTGCGCCCACACGGCGGACATATGCGCGTGATCTTCGCATTCGATCCTCGCCGCACAGCGATCCTGCTACTCGGCGGGGACAAGCGCCACCGCTGGAGCAGTTGGTACGCCGAGACGATTCCCGCAGCCGACGACCTCTACGACGACCATCTCCAGGAACTTCGCAATGAAGGAGCGATCCCATGACCTCCACCAAGACGACAAACAAACGCAAAGGTTTCGACGAGCTGCGCAAGCAGATCGACGCCGACCCGGCACGCCGCGCGCGGGTCGAGGAGCACAAGGCGACGATGCTCGGCGAGCTACGACGCAAGCTCGATCTCACGCAGGCAATCGTCGCCGATCGACTCGACGTATCGCAGGAGAATGTCTCCCAGATCGAGCGCGGAGAGGCCGACGTACGGCTCTCCACGCTGAGCCGCTACATCGAGGCGCTCGGCGGGCACCTCGAGGTGCGCGCAGCCTTTCCGCAGGAGACCGTCGCCCTCAGCCTGGGAGATGCTGCAACGATCCGCCGACGGCGAACGCGCTCTGCATCGCCCGCCGCGAAGGCGTCGAAGGCACGGGCAACACGGACATAGACACTGTAAGCGACCCCTCACCCTGGCTTGATTACTAGAAAGATTCTATTTTTCGGAATCGGGGAGACAGGATTTGAACCTGCGACCGCCCGGCCCCCAGCCGGGTGCGCTACCAGACTGCGCCACTCCCCGTGGCTTTGGATCCAAGCCTAGCGCGAGACGGCTCCAAGCGGGCGACGGGAATTGAACCCGCCCTTGAAGCTTGGAAGGCTTCCGTGCAACCACAACACTTCGCCCGCAAGCTGGCCGGATGATACCGCCCGCGCACCATCCGTCCCGAGCGCCCGCTAGGGTTTAAGCCGTGCCCCAACGGCCCATACGGTCTCTGGCCGTCGTCGGCGTGCTCGCCATTGGCGACTACCTGCTGTGGAACTGGTCGGTCGGCGCCAACTACGACGTCATCGCGCTGGTGGCCGGCGTGACGCTGATCCCGCTGCTGATCGCACTTGCGTGGCTGGTGGTGGTCGCGACCGCGCGGCTCCTCGCCCACGCCGCGCACCGCCCTCGGGCGACCTCCGCCGCCGAGCCCCACCGCGCACTCGGCGATCCCACTCCCGCCACCGCCACGGTTGCCGCGGGGCGGACGGGATCCGAATCCACCGCCGCCTCCCCGTCTTCGAAGCTCGCCGCGTGAAGCGCCGCTGGATCGCGCTCACCGCCCTGCTCCTGCTCGCCGGTATGGCACTCGGCGGTTATGTGTATGCGCGCAACCGCACCGGCTCGATCTACCACCCACACGCCCGCTTCGTGCCCCAGGCCAACCCGACGCTGCCCAAGCGCGGGCCCGAACGGTTTTCGTGGCCGCTGTACGGGTACACCGCCAACCACGCCCGCTACTACCCGGCTCCCACCAGCCTGCGCCCCCCCTTCAAGCAGGTGTGGGCCGTGGGCGGCAGCTCGCTGCGGGAGTTCCCGCCGGTGCTCTCCGAAAACCGGATCTTCCAGCTCACCGACAACGGCGTCCTCACCGCCGTGGACAAGTGGGACGGGCAGATCCTCTGGAGCCGCGGGTTAGGCGCCCTCTCGGCCTCCACCCCCGCCGTGGGAGGCAACACGGTGTACGCGACGGTGCTCGCCCGCGCGCCCGGCTCCGAAGAAGGGCGCATCGTCGCGCTCGACGTCACCGACGGCGCGGTCCGCTGGTCGCGCAGCCTGCCCTCGCGCAGCGAGTCCTCGCCGCTGCTCAACCACGGGAGGCTTTACTTCGGCTCCGAAGACGGCACCGTGTACGCGCTCGAAGCCGCCAGCGGGCGCACCGTGTGGACGTACCATGCCGCCGGCGCGGTCAAGGCCAGCCCAACGCTGGTCAACGGGGTGCTCTACTTCGGCGACTACTCCGGGCACGTGCAGGCGATCAGCGAGCGCACGGGGCAGCGGCTGTGGCTGGCGGGCTCCGAAGGCGCGCTGTTTGGCAGCGGCACCTTCTACTCGACCGCCGCCGTCGTGTACGGCCGCGTGTTCCTCGGCAACACCGACGGGCGCGTCTACGCCTACGACGCCGCCACCGGCGCGCTCGATTGGGCCTACCAAACCGGCGCCTACGTGTACGCCTCCCCCGCCGTCACCAGCGCGCCCGGCCTCGGCCCCACGATCTACTTAGGCTCCTACGACGGCAACTTCTACGCGATCAACGCGCGCACCGGGCACGTCGACTGGAGCCACAACGCCGGCGGCAAGATCTCGGGATCGGCCACGATCCTCGGCAACGTCGTGTACTTCTCCGACCTCGGCACGCATACGACCTACGGCCTCGGGATCTCCAGCGGCCACGTGGTCTTTCAGATGGACACCGGCGCCTTCGATCCCGTGATCAGCGACGGTCGGCGCATCTACCTCACCGGCTACTCGGCGCTCTACAACCTCGCCCCGACGGGCTAGCGCCGGCAGGCAGTCCCCGCAAGCCCCAGCGCGCGGCCGAGCGAGAAGCGCGCCGCGACCGTCACGGAGCCCGCCCGCGAAGCGTTCACATCCGTCCAACCGCCCTGCCCCTCCCCCACGCACGCCGCGCCGGAGGCCACGGTGAAGTAGCGGGTGTAGCGCACCCGCACCAGGAAGCGGCCCGCCGTGTGGGCGCGCAGCGCAAACCAGTCGTGGCCGACCGCGGTGAGCGCGCCCGGCCCCTGCGCGAGCGGGGTGGCGTGGCGCACTTCGTAGAGCCGCCAGTGCTGCGTGCGCTTCACCTCGCGCAGGTAGGGCAACCCCGCCTCGATCAGGCGGCCCTCGCCGGCACTTGAGGGATCCAGCGAAGCGTCGGGCAGGGCGACATAACTGACCGCCTCCGCGTCCAACCACCTGCGGTACTCCTCCGCCGTTAGACCCTTCCCGAGCAACACCCCGTCGTAGCGCTCGTCGAGCTGCTTCTCCCAGCCCCGCGCCAGCGACACCTTCGGTGCCAGCCACGCCGCCTCCCAGTGGCCGCGCGTGAACGGCACCTCCACCCTCACCGTGCCGCCGCCGTGCGCGGCTACGAAGCGCTCGACCGGCAGGTAGTAGGAGGCGCTCGTCGAGGGGTTGCCCGTAACGGCCTTCGTTTCGCGCACCGGCCCCCACACCGTCCACACGCCGATGCCGACCAGGGTGACCACAGCCAGCGCGGCGAACCGCCCCCGGGAGCGCTGCAGCGTGCACAGCAGCAGCGGCCCCGCCAGCAACACCCCGTAGCGCTCCACATTGGCGCCCATCGGCGAGTGCACCGCCACGCAGGCCACACACGCCACGAGGTACACCACACCGCCGACCCGCAGCAGCCGCTGCCGGTCAGGCAAAGCCACCAAGAACGCCGCGGTCGCCGCCACGGTTGCCAGGAAGGAGAGCAGCGGGTAGGGCTCCCACCCGCCCTCGCCGAACAGGCCCGCCAACGCCCCGGCGACCACGACGGCGGGCGCACCAAGCACCAGCAGGCTGCGCGGCGAGCGCTCGAAGAGCGTGTGCGTGAGCCCCGCCAGCGCCAGCAGCACGCCCGCCACGGGGCTGCAC